>OLFW01000142.1_pt1 | contig 71083 bp, 72 predicted proteins | sample 1605351 | NCBI WGS metagenome assembly OLFW01 (sample SAMEA3888918, study PRJEB22519) | human gut metagenome | biome: human gut; feature: human-associated habitat; material: faeces | place: Denmark | collected 2010 | reverse complement strand
CCATATCGTATGGATAATATGGCAACCCTTTCAGGCTGCTATCATCCAGCCCCAAGACTTTGACCAATGCACCGCTTTCAAAACACCAATAACCGTCATGGTTGATACCATATTTATGGTCGTTGTGCCAAGATAAATCAGAATGACCCCGATACCATTCTTTTTTGAGGTATTTTTCCAATCGTTTTACAGCTTCTGCCTTATCTTGTTCTGCCAACTCTGTAACAGTGATAGCAGCTTGATAGGGTGACGGATATAATACTTTGTTTGTAGTCCTTTTCCAATCTGGGAATCTGTATCTAATCAAGGTGTCATAAATATAGTCTTTTGCTTCTCTATCTTTTATCAGTTGCACCAAACTCTGTATTAGGTCATCTTCATAATCCAACATGATACCTATTGACAAAAGCCACAACATTTCAATATAAAATCCGTTATCCGTCCAAAATCTCGGCATCGTTTTGATGACTTCCACATAATTATTTTTCAGATTATCAATATCCTGTCCCATAGAATACTGTACCAATAAATAACGAAGCCTATAATTGAACAAAGAATCGTAACCTATATGTTTTCCTGAAAGATGCATTTGTTCATAATGGTTCAGCAGGGAACGGCTTGCCGTTATCCTGCGTTGTTATCAACTTTTTTCAAACTCAAAATTTATCTAAATCTTTGAATATGCCGATTGTTTGTGTACTTATATCTATATAAGTCAAAGATATCACCGAAAGTCGTACACATGAATGGAAGAAACGATTTGTCATAGTCCATAATATAACAAGAGTTTAGTACATCTTGGTAATCTTGACGGATTTATGATTTTAAGCAATCCTTCACAATAGCTGCCCAACCTAACTTCTTGCCATAAAGCAGTCAGTTCAGGATAAGACAAATCGGAGTATTTAGCGATAAAGGCATCATCAACTGTCTGCCTTATACTATTGATGTTCTTTTCTAAGAATTTCTCGTACATAATAAAATATAACTATAGATTTATTATTTTTGTTATATTTTCATTTTCCAATTCTGCCATTACTTTTTCCATATATGTATTATAAAGTTTTTCTCTAAATTGAATAGTTTCTTCAGAAAGCATAAATGATTTTAAGGTTAAAAACGGAATGAACCTCTTAATCAGTTCGTTTGTTATAAACTTTATATTTTTCCCTTGAATATGACGATATCGTAGTAATACCAATATTTCCGTGGGAATTAATTGCCATTCTGTAAAGTAAAACTCATTTTTAGAGAAGTTACCATCATTACATTTTCGTAAATGATAGATACAAATATCATCTATTAGTTGGTTAAACATAGTCGTGTCATCTGTGCAAATATTATCTATTAATTGGGCATATATGGGGTTAAGCCTCTTCTCTGTATAAATATTTAACAGGTGGCTGTTGTTTTTATTGTAATATTTATCATACATGACAATTGATTCTGGTAAAATTGTATCTTGATAATACACATAAGGAAAATCACTCTTTAATGTATCTTCTATTCTTTCAATTAAAATACATAGCATAATATCGGATTCTTTTTTTGGGAAAAAAGTCAAAACCCCCAAAAAGACAGATGTTAGTCCGACTTGATTCACTAATTCATTTTTACGATTCGAGTCTGAAAAATAAACAATATAACTTGAATAATAGTAAAATAAATAGTCTAAAAGTGAACAAAAATTATTTTCATTAGGGTCATACCAAAATAATTTACAGCATTTTCGCAAGTAGAAACTAGCAACAAATCGCATGGATAAATAGTCTAATCTAATAATATGAGGAGTCTTTGCAAAAAGTTCTAATTTTTGTTTATTTTCTTCTACGAATGTATCAGGTTCTTTATCTGTTATATTTTCTAATATTTTTTTTATTCGTCTATTCATATATTGGTTGTTTTTTGTACTGTTATAATAATCTAGGAAATTAATCAATCTGCCGATAATTAGAATTAGTTGATAATGGTTTGACAAGGAGCTGCGTTAGCAGCTAACTTGCCTCGTTATCAATATTTTAGAACCACTTCCTGTCTCTATCCTTCATGTCCTCTAAAGTAGGATATGGATGCGTATCTCTAAATGTATATTCATCTACAAAATCCTTTAATTCAACCATTCTAAAGCCACTGAAACCATTCCCATTGATTAAGTCGGCAACCGAATCTTTTGCGACCAATACATTTTTCATCCAAAAAATATCAGGATATGCCGTTTGTTCTCTAAGTTGGAAATCAAGATACAAATATGAAGTTATAACTTTATTCATTCTCTTAATCCTGTTCGAGTTCTCCAAATCAATGAATAGGTTATATGCCAAATGCTTGAATCTTATAAAGTAATACTTTTTATCGCTTATATGAGCTAATTTTCTGGATAGCGGTGTTACTTCGCATATATCATATTCATCATAACACTTAAACTGTTTCAGAAACTCGAAAAGACAGGAAGATAATATGACCCCTTTGGAATGTGAATAATAATCGGTTTCCAACCTTTTCACATTCGAGCATATCCAATAAAAGTGGGTAGGCAATTTATAATTGTCCGTTAAGGGGACAAGCTTTCCGGCTCTCATGGGTGAATAGTTAAACCAATCGTTGCTATAAACAGGATTGTTATAAGGATTTTTAGATTTTATTTCCTCTGTAAAAGTAGAGTCAATATATGGCGGTGCTATTGGAGTACCATGCCAAGGAGTTAATAAAATTTTGAAATTTGCCATATCTTCTGTCATTGCATTCTCTTTTATTTATTGATAATGGGATGCAGCTTGCCGCCGTTAGGCGGTATAGGTGCTTGTTAGCTACGTTCTTTATTGTTCCATTTTCCGTTTTACAATATCAACAAATTCATCTTTAGTCATGAACTTATTTAGGAAATCTTCCAATGTTCCTTCGTTAGTAACCTCTGTAAAAAACACTTCATGGTCTGTACTCCACACTATTGGATTGTCTGGATTAAGGTCTGATAAACAGATGTAATGATAATTGGGATAACTTTCTGTACAAAGCAATCCAACAAAGTCAGGAGTAGTACAGTTTGAATGTTGAATGATTTCGTCCAAATCTGTATCATCATCTGAAAACCAATCATTCCAATCTTCAAAATCTTTCGTGCCTTTTTGAAATGGAGTAAATGGTTTTGCTACCCAAAAAAATTGTCCACGAGGTTCTTCATTTAATGTATAGTAGGTATCTACCATTTTCTTATAAAATGCCTCTTTATCAGAATTGAACAATTCCATATTTTCATCTACCCAATTACCTAAACCCATTATAGGCTCTGTATCTTCGGCAGATAGCCAAGGTGTATCTTCCGGCTTTTGATACAAAGCAGTATTAAAAGTTATGGCACACAAGTCGTCTTGTAAAGACATTCCTTTTACATTGGCGATATTACCGCCTAATTGCTTTATTCGGTTTATGATTTCCTGTTTCATGACTCTTATTCATTTGTAGCTAATGGTTCAGCAGGGAACGGCTTGCCGTTATCCTGCGTTGTTAGCGAAATATTCTTTCTGTTATTTACTTTGTCAAAATGAAACTAAAGTAGCAGCAGGCTATCGCCACGCCGTAAGATAGTACATACCAGATGAACAGTTTCCAGAACTTCTGCTTCCTGAACTTCTTGAAGTAGGAAATGTATTTGTCGTTCCTTTCTACCAACCTGTCAATCATCAAATATGATAAAGACCCGCACAGAATAATATAAACAATAAGCGCAACTAACTCATTTTCAAACATCAGATTATATACCGGTATATGCGTTATCGCCTCTATCATGTTGAGCACTATATGCAGGATGATAAAGACAAAAAGCAAGGTTGCTCCGTATGTGCCACTTAGGACATTATAAACTGGGAAGCCCTTGCATTTTTCCCACATTATACTGTTATGTGCCCGTTTAACCCCATCTACAAACTTCCAGTACCTGTCGCTTTTGCAGAATTTCCGGGTGCACGCATTGTCGTATATAGAAAGGAACAGATAGTCCAAACTGCTGCGTGTCTTATACATAATCATATAATTACAATAGTATAGCATATTCATAAACAATTCTATCCGTTTCATTTTGACATGTTTTCGCTAATGGGGTGGAAAGGAATGCCGTTTAGGTGTTAACTTTCCTTGTTAATAACGCTTTTTTTATCAGATGCGAAATGACTATTGCCAATAGCAAATAGATGAACGCACAACCTTGCATTAGTATAAAGATATCGGATGCTATGGGCTTGCTGTTTGTGCAATATATGTATCCGAAACTGAATAAACTAGTCGTTGCCAATATAATTATAGCAATCATACGAATTGCGTTGTTGTGCAACCATAAATCAGTTATGATAAATAGAAAAGAAACAAACAATTGCAAAATAAATATACCAAGGAACATACCAGAGATATATTCCGATTCAGGTATTGACCTCAAATAAATGCATGATAAATATATGTTCACACTGAATAGTATAAAGAACAATATAATCTTTGCTAATTGACCTATTTGCTTTAACTTATTTCGTAACATGAATGGTTCGGAAATAAGCACCGTTTAGGTGCTTCATTTCTTTGTTCAAGGCAGTTTTACCCACCATGCACTATTACATATTTATATAGAACTTCAATTTTTGACTGCTGTTTCCGGCAGAAAGGGGTGTGAAGTTCATTCCTGCACCCGGTTCGTTTTATTACAGTTCTTATCCGTATTTCATTCATTTTTTTGTTCTCCTTTCTTCTATTTTATGGGATTTTACTGTTTCTGTTCACGGCAGGGCATAGCTATCCCATATTGCTGTCATGCCGATTTTTCCCGGTATATGTCGCAATGTTCCAATACAACAGTATATGTGATGCCGCCACTCGTTACCGTAGTGTGGCTGTAAACTCTCATCCGTCCGCAATGCTCGCAGAAATAAGGATTCTCGTATTCACTTTCTGCCTGTTGCACTCCGGCTTCCTCTATCTCGCTTTCATCCCGTCCGAAGTATTCTTCCGGCAGGTTGCCTTTGTTAGAGTAGAAGCCGTAATACCTCACGATGCGGAAATAGCGCAGGGGAACGTGTTGCAGCAGCCGGGGAAAGAACTCACGGTAATGCAGCGTCAGTTCCTTTTCCACCGGGTTTCTCCTGTCGGGTGAGTTCTTATAATCACGGTATCGGAATGAAATGTTCTCACCGTCCATTGCCGTAATCTTGTACTCGCTCAAACATGCCCGCTTGGAATACCTGCCTACATACTGTATCACCTGCTCCGGCATCTGTATGGGCGGTTCCAGATGCACAATCCAGTCCTTTCTGTTCGCCACCCTTTTGATGAAGCCCATAAACTCCATGCGGTCGTGAAAGTCATGTTCCAGCCTGCCCGCATCGAACAGTCCTATCAGCGCATTCTCAAACTTGTAGCGGAACACCCTGCGGATAGAGGGGATATGCACGTAATCATGTTCGGGAACGGCTATTTTACCTTCGCTGTCGATGCCGCCCCACGACATAATCATGTGGGTGTGTACATGAAGCTGCTTTGTTTCCCCATAGGTGTGCAGCACGGCAATCACCCCGGTTTTCAAGCCGAACTTGTGCATCATCCAGTCTTTCAGCGTGTCTGCCGAAGTCCGCATCAGAATGTTCAGTATTTCTTTCTTATTGCGCTTCACCAAGTCCAGCAGGATATGCGGCAAGGTCATCACAACATGGCGGTGCGGCACTCGCAGCAACTTTTCCTTCATGCGTGCCGCCCATTTCAGCGTATCACGCCAGCCACATGACGGGCAAAAACGGTTCTTGCAGCTATGACTGATTTCCCGCACCTCCCCGCAATCGGGGCAGACGTATGTGTCTATTCCCAAAGCGGCTGTACGGCACACACGGATAGCGTTCACCGCCTTGTACTGTTCGGGGGTGATGTACTCCGCAGGGTGCTGTGCGTACTCGTCCCACCAGCGGTTGAAAAAGTCCGCCAAGCGATATGTGCTTTCCCGGGAACTACACCTTCCTATGTAATCTATCAAATCAATCATTCACTACCGTTATTTTTTTACATTTGTTTATTTGTTTGTAAGTTGCTGTATATTAGTTGTTTTAATTTGCCTTGAATTTGTTTATAAATACACCTGTAGGTATAGGATATTTCGATAACCGACACCCGGCAGGTGTGTTTCCTGATCTCTAATAGCCGCACCCTACGAATCATCCAGCGAATCAAGCGGATTTGGGATTTTAGCTTTGTGTGCATTCGATGTATGAAGATATATGGCTGTAGTCTTTATGTCGTTGTGTCCCAACAGTTCCTGTATCGTGTGCAAGTCTGTCCCTTGTTCCAAAAGGTGTGTGGCAAACGAGTGGCGGAGCATGTGTACATGCACTCGGTGCTTGATGCCCGCACGTTGTGCGGCTTCTTTCAGCACTTTCACCAATGCGCTTGCCGAGTACGGTTGTCCGGGCGTTTCGCCCTCAAACAGCCATTTCTTCGGTCGGTATTCACGGAAGTACCGCCGCAGCTCTTCCAGCAGTTTGGGCGAAAGCAGCGAGTAGCGGCATTTCTTGCCCTTACCCATGATACGCACGGACATCATTTCGCTGTTGATGTCTTTTGGTGTGAGGTTCAGCAATTCACTACGCCGCAATCCGGCTGAATAAACCAAGGAAATCATGCAGTGATGCTTGATGTTGGACAGTTGGTCGAGGATGCGTTTTATCTCGTTCTTGCTCAATACTTCCGGGACGGTCTTGTATTCTTTGGCTCGTGTGATGCCGCCGTAATACTGCCGTTTCCCGCCTTTCACCTGCTCGTAGTAGAACTTGATGGCGTTGATGCGCATATTCTGCTGTGAAACAGAAATTTTCTTTTCGTTTACAAGATAAAGAATGTACCTGTTGATGTCCGCCACTTTCAGGCGGTCGATGTTGTGCCCTTTGTGGTACTCCACGAAGTCGCTGAAATAAGCCCGGTAGGTCTTTATGGTGGATGGGCTGTAGCGTTTCTGTTCCAGCAGTTCCAGATAGCCTTCCGGCAGCGTGTATTCCCTCTTGGGTCTGGGATGCCGCACATATACCCGGCTGTAATCAATATAGGCATGGGGAGAATAGCGGTCGTAGAAATCCGACAGCTTGAAAACAGCAGCCGCCATGCAAGCGGAATCCTTGCCGGTCATTTCCACGCCTGTATCCTGGGCGAGCAGCAGGGGGATTGCCCCGTTTCCTGCATACTCTATCCGGACATAATCCACACCATCCTTTTCTTCCTTGTGAAGAACGATGCTTCCTCTTTGCCTCTGATCCTTGTCCATGTCGTCGAAAGATTAATCATAAGCGCAAATATAGGAAAAGGATTGCAAAAACAAACCAGTTGGTCTGTTTTATTGTGTTAAAACACCTAATTTTAGATGATATGCGGGTGTGAGCGGGCGGAAAATCGGTTTCAGGCTTTCAACAAGGAGTAAATAAAATGCAGTTTCTTCCTCAGTTGCTTGATATTCAGACCTTGAAAAAATGATTGTTCAAAAGAGGTGCCGAAAAAGACTTGCCAGAACATTGAGGCCGTTTCTTCCACATCCAGGTCCTGACGCATTTCCCCGTTTTCTTTTGCCTTTTGGATGGCGGTCTCCCACAGCTGGAGATTCTGCTCGAATATGTTGGCCAGCTTTTTCTCTACATTCGGATAATATAATCGCACTTGCATCAGCAGATGGTAGTAGTAGAAATTGAAGCAGCACCCGTTGGGATTGTTGCCGTCGTTAAGCATGTGCACAAGGCGGTTCATGGTATTTTCCACACCCTCTACATATTGGTCGATAAACTCCGAAAACGAACCTCCCGTGAATTTGAACTTGTTTTCCAACTGCTGGGTGTTGAATACGTATTTGTCCACTACTGCAACAAACAGGTCAAGTTTGAGAGGGAAATAATAAATCAGTCCGGCTTTTGACAACCCACAGGCTTTGGCTATTTCCATTTGGCTTGCTTTTTCGTAATTCATTTTGGCGAATACCCGTAATGCATTTTCCAATACTTCTTCCTTGTTGGTAAACATACTTCTTCTGTTATTTTGCTTTCTGTAACAAAGATATGTATTTGAAACCATCTCACAATGGTTTTAATCTTTTTTTTGTATGGCTGATTATCGTTTTTTTTGGAGTATGATTAAAAAAAAGTCTCGGCACACATCTTTCTATTTGCAAAACTCGAATCTGCCTTTCGATATGCGGAGTAATGATAGTTGGCCCGCTCATGACAGTTTTCCCATGATTCTGGAAAATAGAAACAAACTGGATGTGGACGGATATTGTTTCCCCCGATTTCCTTCCGGTTCAAAGATATGGAGGCTGCGGGTATGATAAGAAAAGAGGGAACAGAATATTTGCACCTCCACAGGAAGAAAAAGATGGTAATCCCATCATGCTGTCCATCCATTGATGGATAGGCAAACATATTCTTCATGTTCACATTCTTTTGTATAGTAATGAATTAAACAGATATGGCGCATTTTGTATTGAATCAAACGTTTAAACGGTTAAAGTCAGCATACTTTTTTGTGGAATAATAATAAAGTAGTACCTTTGCATAAAATATACGATTATGGCCATAACGATTAAGAACATCCCGGTTTTGGAAGGTGCTACGGCAGAGGATTTTGTGCGTAGTGCTGACAAGAATGCTGTAAAGGCAACGCCCCGTTTGTCGGCTACAGCCAAGAAACGGTTACAGAAAGTATTAGAGAAATCCCGTTCATTCCGTTTCAATTAAGCATGGACGAGATTTCCTTGTATGATGATTGCGTCATGCTTGCCTGCAATAAAGAGGTGCGTGATAATTGTCTCCCTTTCAGTTGTGGCGTGGACGACCTTGATGATTTTTTCATCAATGATGCCGATTTGTATGCGGAAGAATTGTTGGGGAAGACTTATTGTTGGGTGACGACGGAAGCCCCGCACCGTATTGTGGCGTTGTTCACATTGTCGAATGACAGTATCAAGACCAAGCTGATGCCCTCCAATGACAAAAAACGCTTCCAACGCAACATCGTCAATCCCAAGAGAGGACGCAGCTACCCGGCCGTGTTGATTGGCAGATTGGGGGTTAATCGTGATTTTCAAAACTCACCGAGCCATGTCGGTCGACAGTTGATGTCTTTTATCAAGGACTGGTTCCGACATGAGGACAACAAGACCGGATGCCGCTTTATCGTGGTGGATGCCTACAATGAGGACAAGGTGCTTCGCTATTATGAAAAAAATGGCTTTGTCCCCCTGTACAAGACAGAGGAAATAGAAAAGCAATACTATGATATTCCGCAGGACGAGCATCTGAAAACCCGCTTGCTGTATTTTGATTTGAAAAAGAAATAGAGCACCTTGGCGGATATGGTTTCCGATGTCCTTACTGGAAAAAGGTTTCAGCGACACGCCTATTTCTCAAAAAGCAGCATATATTCCACCTTCCTTCTTTTCTCTATGCTCGGAATTACCCGGCCTTTGTAACACCGGAAAGAAATGTACTCCTTGTAAATGTCCCTGTTCCCAGCCTCCAGCTTTTGTATGAGCCTGCTTTTGGGCAGGTCTTTGCTGCCTAACAGACGGTAGGCTCCCACCTGGTAGGCGAGGCAGGAAAGCAGGGTCGAATCACGCCCGAACCGGCGGAACAGGCGGCACAGCTTCATCAGGTCGGCCCGCAGGATGGAATCGCCCTGCGCCCGGGTGATGTTGTTGGTAAGCCGCTCGCCGGGGAGCACATGGTGTCCCCAGCCCACATAGGGCCAGTGCTTCTTCTCGCCATGCCAGCCTTCATGGTATTTCGTGCATAGGATGGCCCTCTCCAGCGGAGGAAGCCGGTACAGGGACAGAGCGGCGGATGGTGTTCCTCCTCCGTGCTTTCCCTGCCCGTACAGGGCCGCCGCTGCGCACAGGAGCAGCACGACGGCCGTTGTCGTTCTTGCATGTCTCATTTCGCCCCCCGTTTGTTCAACACGTCCTTTATCATCTCCTTTACGTCCTGGCCTACCTGCACGAAGTTCTTGTACAGGATGCGCTCCCGTTCCTCCCTCGACGGGAAGGTGTAGAACTTCGGCAGGGGCACATACCCGGCTTCCTCTTTCTTTATCTCCCTCATGTCGAAGTCGGTCTTGCAGAAGAATTTCGTGGTCTTGAACTCCTCCGCTTCCTGGATGTTCATCGAGCCGCCTGCACCGGTCTTGGTCTTGGTGAAGTCCCTCGCCGTCTGGCCGCAGATCCACCCGGTCGCCATGTCGGAGATTTTCGAGGCGGGCACCAGGCTGTCCATGTTCTCGTTGAGATTGATGGAAGTCTTGTCGCGGTCTATGGTTACGCCTTTCTTTATCTGCACCACCTTGCCGAAGATGTCGTTGCTCAGCCATTCCAGGGTCTCCTTGCTTCGGGCAGAACCGCTCACCACGTTGCCTACGGTGGTGATGATTTTCTCCATGCCCACCTTGCCGTAGTCGGCTTCCAGCTGCGGCAGTTCCTGAAAGCCCAATGCCACGCTCACCTTGTTGCTTCGGGCCGTTCCTATCAGGCGGTCTATCTTGTGGAAGTACAGGGTCGGAAGCTCGTCCACGATGATGCTCACGGGGATGTTCTTGCCTTGTCCGGTGTTCACACGGGTTACAAGGCGGTTCAGGATAAGGGCGTTCAGGGCGCCGATGATGCTCTCCATTTCCGGGTCGTTGGCGATGAGCAGGTAGCTCGGATTCTTCGGGTCGCTCACTTTCAGGTCGAAGTCGTCACCGTCCTTGTGGAATATCCAGTACGATTCCTTGGTAGCCAGTCGGGAAGTATAGACACGCAACGTTCCAATCATACCTTCCAACTGTTCCATCGCTTTGTTCTTGAAGGCGGTCTGGAACGGACCGAGCAGCGGTGCCACCTCGTTGTCGGTCTCCAATACTTCGAAGATGGTCTGGTAGCTCTCATTCAGGAACGACAGGATGTGCGGCATGTCGCTGTACTTGCCCAACCAGTAGGCGGGTTCCACAATGTTCCCGTCCTTGCGGTCGCGCACTACGCCCGTCGGCTTCCAGAACTTCGTCTCCGGGTCCTGCCGCTTCTCCGCATACAGCTTGTTTCCGTCCTTGTCGTAAGGCTCTTTCTCGTAGTTCACGAAGAAGTAGATACACGCGGCGAGGAAGTTCACCGCCGAAGTCTGGAAGAACTGGTCGCTGCCGCCGCCTCCCTCTTTCTTGCCTTTCTGCAGGGATTCCAGCAGGGTTTCCGCCGTCTCGCTCGCCGCTGCAAGGTTGTTGATGTACTTCGACTGGATGGGGTTCACCCTCCGGCTGTATTCCACATCCACGAAGTTGATGATGTTGAACTTGCAGCCTTGTGGCAGCTTGCCCAGCTTCTGGTTCTTCCTGTAATGATAGTACAGCTTGGTCGCCAAAGTGGGGAACTTATAGTCATACACGACCATCACGAAGCCCTTGGCGGAATGTTGCCTGATGAACGGCTCGATGATGGAGAAGGTCTTTCCGCTTCCCGGCGTGCCGACCACCCATGTACCTCTGAAAGGGTTGCTGATGTTCACCCAACCCTTACGGAACTTGCCCTTGTAGTAATAGCGCATCGGAATGTTCACGCTGTAGTTGTTCTCCACTTTTTCCTCACATTGTTCGAAGCTCTCGTTCTCGAAGTTGAAGCGGTCTTTCATCAGCCCGTCCTTGATGTATTTCGAGATATTGTCAAGTGCCACATGAACCAGTATCACGCCTGCAAGGGAGGCTGCCATATAGAGGATGATGTGTACGGGCAGCGTGTACAGCTGCATCCCCATCGGGTGGCCGAACAGCCATACGGAGAGGACGAGCAGCGCAAGGCCCGCCGTCAGGGGCAGGACGACCTGACGCTTGGCGTTGAACTCCAGATGTTTCTTGTTCCGCGTGCCGATACAGGTGATGCAGATCAGCAGGACGGTCGCCAGCTTGCTGTACACGAGATGCCCGTCGCTGTATATCGCCCACCGCTTGATACGTCCGTGTAGGTCGGCGAGGATGCCGCCCCAGTCCCCGAATACGGAGGGGTCGAAGGCATACTCGAAAAACTCCAGCAGCACGGACACATAGACCGCCGCGCGGAATATCCGGTAAAATCCCTGTAACTCCTTGCTTTCTTCCATAAGCCTGTCTGTCTTTTAGTCCGTTTTTCTGCGATACCAGCGGTTATCCACCCGGATAACGTCCATGTCAAGACATGCGCCGTTCTCGTTCAGTTTGGTCTTTATCCGCTCGACGGTTGCCGGGCCGATTCCCCATATTTCCATGAGGTACTGCTCGTCACGACGCACCAGGTCGCCTACATATCTTAACCCGTATGCGGTGAGGTGGTTCTGCGCCGATGGCTGGATGCCCAGGCTGAATAGCGGCTGCGAGAGGTAAGGTATTTCTTCCGCCGGTTTGTTCTCCACGGCAATCTCCAAGCCTTCCTTGATTCTTCTCAGGGTGTCGATGCGCTGCTCCAGTTCGACGACGGCCTGTCCGTCCTGCACTATGGCATCCCGCAGGCGGGCTGCCTTCTCCGTCAGGTCGGTATTGCTCCGCATCAGTTCGTCGTGGGTCCTCGCCAGGGACAGGTTCTCCCGGTCAAGCTCGTCTCGTCTGTATTCCAGCGAATCGACGGTATCCTGCAGTTGCCCTGCACGGTATTGCAGGGAGGAACATTTTTCATTGTCGGAGGCTATTTCACCCGACAGGGTTTCCAATCTCCTGACCTGAAGTTCAAGGCTGTCGTGGATAGAAAGAAGTGTATCCGCAAGTTCGTTCATCCGCTGGCGGCGGGATTTTCCCCGTGCGCATCGGTAAAGGATGACCAGTGCCGATACCATCAGCACCAGTCCGATAAGCATAGTAATATCCAATGTTTCCATATTGTTGTTATTTTTAGTTGTTCAAGGTAATGATGGGCCTTATCCGGTGTGCCTGTGTCTTCGGGGTCTCCTGCATGGCTCCGCTGCCTATCGAGTAGAGCCACGCTTTGGCGGTCTGTTGCCCCTCTACTTCCGTCGAGGTCCAGTACCAGCAGTCGCCTGTGCTGTCTGTGGGCAAGATGTCTCCGCCGCATTTTTCCAGTACGGGATTGACGACCTCCCGTGCCGCATACAGCAGGCGCATCTCCGCCACCGAGGGGATGTATGCGCTCTGTCCGTAGCACCACAGGTCGAATACCGCTTCCGCCATCGGCGAGGCGGTCTCCCGGGTGTCATATAGGGCAAAGGTGTTCGTGTTCCCGTCGAACGCTTCCGTGTCGGCGGATGTTCCTTGCTCCACGCCCAGAGTGTCCGCAAAGGCTTTGGGAGCGATGTCCCACAGATAGACGGCACGACCGTTCTCTTCTGTGTCGCCGTGCTTGCCGGTGTCGAATACGATGGCCACGGCCCGCTTGCCGGAAGTTTGGTACAACTCGTAGGAAAGGACCGTGCCGTCGTCGCAGAGGACATGTCCGGGCCGTACCGTCATGTCCGGAGTCTCGATGTGTGCGTCGCAGGCGGCCAGAGTTAAGACTGCCGCCACCGCAATGATGATATGTATCTTGTTTATTCTCATCTGTTCATATTTTTATTTTCCCTCATTTCATCAGTTATTTTACCGGCAGTTTCACGCCGAGCACGACACCTGCCCGCAGCAGGTCGGCTCCCTTTATCATCACGTCGCCCTTCGCCTGCCAGAAGAACACCCATCCCGACCGCAGCACATAGTTGTGTTCGTAGCCGAGGTGGATGCCGCCGAGGAATCTCTTCGTGTCACTGCCGCCCGATGCCCCGATGCGCAGGTTGCCGTAGTGGTTCCTGCCGCGTACCACGCAGGGCTTGTAGGCCACGCCGAAGCCGTAGGTGCGGTAGTTCCGCCAGAACGATTCCGGGCAGATATGCCCGCACGTCTCACAGTCTTTCCATTGCAGGTAGCCGTTAGCGAAGAACTCCCAGGCATTGTTGTAGTTCGTCTCATGTTCGTAGGCAAGGGTCAGATCCATGCCGTTCCGGTACAGCAGCCCGGCTCCGAGCGAGAGCCGTCCGGTGTTCCGCTGTGCCGAAGCTGTTACAGACAAGGTGAACACGGCCACCGCCAAGGCAAGCAGTCTGTTTCTTGTCCTTCCCTTATTTTTCAATGCTTCACTCATCATTTCCAATTCTTAATTCGTCACTCTTAATTCTTCATTGACATCATTCCTCCTCCAATAGCGATTGGTCAAACGAATCGGCGGCAAGCACGTCCTCGTAGTCGATGTGCAGGCTGATGTTGCGCCCGCTGATCTGTTTCTCCGTCATCTCGATGGTCAGCACCTTGTCGTTGGGGAAGGTCATCTTCTTGACGACTATCACATTGCGGTAGCCCCGCTTGAATGATTTTCCCGGTTCCAGCACCATTGCCGGAGTCAGCTCAATGACCTGCGAATTGGTTGCTTTCGACACCTTCTTGTCAGCGAGCTTCACACGGATTTCATCGATGTCAAACCGGATATGGGTCTTGTTCTCTATCGAGAAGTCGATGAAGAAGTAGTCGCCGGCCGCATAGATGTTGTTCAGCCGCATGGTCAGGCGGTGTGCCTTGCTCGCCACGTTCCGTATCTTGGCCGGGGAGTTCCAGATGCGTCTGGCCAGTCCGGTCATCTCCGCTGTGGACATGGAGACGGTGGGATTGTGGTAGGCTTCCCGTTCCGCAGGCAGTATCTCCTTGTCGGTCACGGCTTCCTTCAGCCGGGTAGTATAGAGTAGCGCGTACTGCGTGCGGTAGCGTTCCGTCACGATGGTGACGATGGCGAGCACTTCGCCGTCCTCGTGTCCGGCCTCCTTGGGCTTCAGGCGGATAATGTTGTCCAATGGCTGGTCACCCGCCACCTTGTCGGTGGAGATGTCCACCAGTCGGACGGGTTCCGATGCCGTGATGACGGTCGTCACCTGCTCGTTCACGGTGAGCAGCTCCATTTCCTCGTAGGTTTTCTGGGCTTTTGCCTCGTATGCGGCGCACAGTCCGGCCGCAAGGAGAAACAGGCCCGTCATTCGATGTCTGTTCATGTCTATGCTTTTTTATTGTTTATTCCCGTTGTTCATTCTTTCCCTCTGTTCGCCTTCCTCCCGTATTCGCTGCTCGGCAATTTCGCAATAACTCTTGTCGATTTCGAAGCCGATGTAGTGCCGGCCTGTCCGCAGGGCGGCGATGGCGGTCGTCCCGGAGCCGATGCAGTTGTCCAACACGAGGTCGCCCTCGTCTGTGTAGGTCCGTATCAGGTATTCTATCAGGGCTACTGGCTTCTGTGTGGGGTGGTAGAAGGCTCCCTTGCAGTGTTCCTTGGGTACGGATACTACCGATGTCGGGTATTTGTCATCGGCTATGCGCACTGGGGCGAGCTTCATGCCACCGTAGCAGCGGTTGGTGAAACCTTCCGTCTTGCGGCGGTCATGGTTCCGTTTTTCGGGCGGGCACGGGGTCATCTGTGGGTGGTACACCGGCAGTTTCCGGTAGAACACCACGATGTCCTCATGCTGGCGCATGGGCATCCGGTTGGCGTTCAGGTGGCCGCTCACCCTGTCCTTGTGCCAGACGAGGTTGTATCTCCACAGCTTGGGCTGTGACAATACCAGTTCCGCCGTGAACATGCCTTGTGCGAACAGGATGATGGGGCTGTCCGGCTTGGTGATTCTCAGGTACTGCTCCCATAAGGGTGCAAGCGGGATTTTTTGGTCCCACCGGGCAGCCCCGTTCTGCCGGTTCAGCACGCCGTAAGGCAGATCCGCAATCACGGCATCGACGCTTCGGTCGGCTATCTGCTTCATCCCTTCCAGGCAGTCCATGTGGTATATCTTGTCTTGCTCCATTTTCGTCTTGTCTATTGTTTCTGGTTTCCGTTTACTAAATACACGAAGGTGCCGTACTTCAGTTTGACCTTGTTCTTCTTGATGGCCTTGCTGATGGCGTTGCTCGTTTTCTGGTAGGCGTTCTGCACGGCCTGCATTCCCCATTGGGCGAGGTTGTTGCCATAGCCGCCGGTGTTCATGCTCAGGTTGCCCGACATGGCGCTGCTGGCCACGTCCTTGCTCGTCTCCCGGAACTGGCTTTCCGGCACATACAGTCCTTCCAGCCCGTCGGTGTCGTACAGCGAGAGGCTGACCTTGACCAGCTTGTCACCCACGAGGATGCTGCTGATGCTGCCTTTCACCCTTCCGGAGGAAAAGCCGCTGACCGTGGCATACAGGTAGGTGCCCTTTCGGAGGGTGCTTCCGTCTATCTCCACATCGTCCAGCAGGCGCAGCCGCACACGCGAGCCGTCCACGGCCTTGATGTCCTCGTCGATGATGGCCTGGATGAGCTTCGGCTCATCGCTGCTGCGGTCGAGCGTGTGGAAGTAGTCCGAGGATGCCTTGGCTTTCTTCACCACCTCGCTGGCCTTGTCATTCTCACCGGGAGTTTTCACGGCACGGCTGTCCTCGTCGATGCGGCCCTCTGCCTGCGGTTCCACTGGTGGTACCTCTGTTTGGGCCGTGTCCTCTTTTGCCGGTGGGGTCACTTCCTGCTGTCCGCGCAGCCTGGCTTCGGCAAGGGCTTTCTCCAGTTCCGCGAGGGCTTCTTCTTCCCGTTTCTTGGCGTCGGCAGCTTCCGCCGCCATACTCTTTTCCTGTTCGACTTCTCCGAGCAGGGCGATGTCGTCATCGGTGTATTTCGATTCATATTCTTCCTTGTTTTCATCGGGTTCGTCCCTTTCAATGTTGTCCACGGCGGTATAGTCCTGTATCCGGCCCCATGATTTTGTCATGTTCTCGTACTTGCTGCCTATGCCGTCCCCGTTCTTAAGGGTGGCTTCCGGAAGTTCCGGGTTCAGGAACTCGGTGGTCTGCAGCGTGGTGTCCTGCACTTCGGCCTTTTCGGTGCGGAACAGGTCGAAGATGAAGTACGACGCGCCGAGCAGCGGCAGGTAGAGGATGGCCGGAAGCATGTACTTCGGTTGCCTGAAATTGATTTTCTCCAATATGCTCATCGTCATTGTTCTTTTGGTGGTTGTACATACAGCTCGGATGACCGGTGCCTTTCCCGCAGGATGCTGTCCTGCATCTCGGTGGCTGTCCGCTTTACGGGTTGACGGTGGTACACGACGGTCAGCCGGTAGATGTTCCATGCCAGCCCTGCGGCGACGAAGGCAAATACGATGACAAGGAACAGGGTGCGGTGCACGTTGGCAAAGCCCTGCACCTTGGCGGCCGCCTTGTCTATCCGGGTCGCCTTGGCGAACCTGCGCCCGGCATTCACCTCCCGCTCGTAGCGTTCCTTGTATTTCGGGTCGTTCCTGTCCGGCATCTTCTCGCCGAGCAGCATGCGTCTGAATCCTTTGATGTTCATGGTCGTTCCTCCTTTAATAGTTGTTCTTTGTCTTCTGCTCGATGTCCTTGTTCAGCAGCGTGCGCCAGTTCACGATGAGCAGCCCGTGCGGGTTGTTCTCCGTGCGCGGCACCCGTTTGAGCTGTCCGGCTGTGACCAGTTCGCGCATCAGGATGTTGCTCCGGCGTTCGATGCGCTGCCGTCCGTAGTAGGTGAACTCCATTTTGGCTGCATCGAATCGGATGCTGTCGCAGAAGATGGAGAACACCGCGCTCGTTCCGAGAATGTTGCTGTAGAAACCTTTCTCTTTGAGCGTATTATATTGTGCCAGTCCGGTCTCGTCCACCAGGTACATGGCCTTCTCCATCGTGTAACGGATGTACTTGTCATCCGGCGCAAGGGTGAAAAAGTAATGGTGGAACATTTCGACATGGCTCTTGGCCTCGACATCGAGCGTTTCGTCCATCGTGGTCTGGCTGACTAATATCGGCACGTTGCCGTCCAGCACATAGACTTTCTTGTGCGCGTCCGCGACCATTGTCCGGGCAGTCCAGATGCTCGACACGCTGATGATGACGCATCCCACAAGGAAAGCCGTGCAGACGATGCCTGTCAGCCTGATTTTGTTCTCCAGATTCTTTATGACCATTGCCTGCCTCTTTTTTCGCTGTTCAACCTACGTACATATTCGTCATGCAGCATGGGGATGATGCAGTCCTGCAGCTCGTCCAGCAGAGGGTCGAAATGTTCGGAGAAGACATGGGTGTAATGCCCCTGCATGAACACATGCACGAACACCCACCAGATGCCGCGTCTGCGCTTGTGCGGGTTCCTGCAAAGCCTTGCCAGATGCAGGCGGTAGGCGAGGTATTCCACAAGGGGCGAGATGTACCGGTCGTCACACTCGAAACCTTCGTCGAGTTCCTCGTACTTCCGGTCAAGCGTATGGTTCTCCGGCACTTCCGTAATCTCTTCCTGCATCCGTTTCTCGGCATACCGGCGGAAATTCTCGTCCGCCAGCCATTTCTCGATTCTTTTCTTGGTTTTCATATCCTTTTTGTTTTATGATTGATGATAGTTCTTAATGGGTCAGAGTTTCCTTATCGCGTCATGGTTCCGATGGCGCCCGTGGCTGTCATCTTCGCCTGTTGTGCCACGCCCTCACCGAAGTTACGGGTCGAGAAGGCGGTGTCTCCCTCCGGTATCATCCATGCGGCCAAATCCGGCACAAGGTTCAGGCATTTCAATGCCACGATGCTCGCCGCCATCAGGTAGCCGGCGGAGAAGAACGAGTTCTGCAGGTAGGCGGCCATCGTCTGCTCGCTCGCCGTTATCGCCGTCAGGTTCTCCACCTGGATGCACAGCACGATGTCGAACAGGAGCAATACGTAGAAGCCCACGAAGTAGAGCATCGCCCCGTAGAAGTGTACCGTCAGATACCTCGTGAGCCACTTCGCCCACGCGCCTTCCCATTTGGGCAGCAGGCTGAAAGCCCACTGTATTGGCCCGAATATCGTCAGCATCCCCAGCAGGATCTGCTGGCAGTATATCGTCGCCCACCACCCGATACGGAACACCACAAGGGCGATGAGCATGATGATTTTGTCGATGCCCACGACGATGCCGGAGGTCAGCGAGGTGAACCACAGCTTGGCCGCGTCTTTCTCCATGCTGGTCACTTCGTCCACGCCGGTCTGTTCCATCGTGGCCTCTATCAGGTTCGGGTCGGATGTTCCGGTATGGGCCACGTCCGCCTGCGCCTGTAGGCTGGTGTACATCGTGTCCCTGACAAAGATGAGTTCCTGCGCTTCCTCGAACTTGTCGCTGATTTGCGCGGCTTCCGCCTGATAGAGGTCGTGGGTGTACGAGCCGATGCAGTTCGGGATGTAGGACAGGAAGTCCAGGAAGCACCAGTTGCTGCCGCTGCCTGCCATGCCCGTATCTGCCGGAGGATACCACCAGCACAGCACAAGCGACACAGCCAGCGGTCTGAACAGTTTCATTATGTCCAGAGGCTCGTGCTTGACCATCATCTTGTAGGCCATGCCCGCCGTCATGATGATGGCGAACAGGGCGGCGAGTGCCATGCACATCTGCAGGATCCACCAGAACGGGCCTTGTGCACCGGTAAACGTGGCGTCGGTCAGAAACTCGTTGGTCTGAAAGATGACATCATCTATTTCCTCTTCCAGAAGGTCTATGCCGAAATTCGATAGGATATTTCCGTCTGCCATTTCCGTTTCTTTTTTAGTTCCTGTTCACGGTTTCTTCTCCGTCGCTTCCTCCGCTGCCGCCACCCGTCTGCGAGCCACGCACGGCAAACCGGGATTCGTTCCACCGCTCCACGGCATCGCGCAGGATGCTTCCTTTGTCGATAGGCTGTGCTTCTTCTGCGTTCAGCAGTCCCTCCGTCACGGTGGCGTTCTGTTTCCGTGCGAGGTAGAGGATGAGCGTCCCGTTCTGCCGGGCCACATCCTCGCTGATGCGCAGGTACTCTTTCTTCCGCTGGGCGTTGGGCATGTAGGCATCCTTGGTGGCGTTGATGGCGCACTGGTACACCTGATAATATTCTTCCCAGCGTTCCCGTTCGTCCGGCGTGCCGCCACACAGGAGAATGCGGTCGATGTTGCGCCGGAAGCGTTCCATCTGTCCGTTCACCTTGTCGCCCTCGGCAAGCCAGGCCAGGTCCACCTGCCTGTCGGCCACGTTCAATGCCTCGACAGCGGCCCGTTTGACCAGTGCCGAGTCGATGGCTTCCGCCTCGTCCGTCTGGTTGTAGAGGTTCACTCCGGCCAGCGTCCGGAACGACAGCTTGTTCTTCGCCGCCGCCGTCTTCTTGTACTTGTTGTGCAGCAGCGTGTAGTAGATTTCCGGGGTGAATGCCCCGGTGCCGGTTTCCATCACGGTAATCTGGTTCTGCTTGGGCGAGTCGTGGTTGTAGGTCACATACTGCGCATGGGCGGCATGTGCCGTCAGGACTGCCGCCGCAAGAAGTGTCATTGTTCGTTTCATGTGCATATCCTTTTCCTTTTTTCGTTAATAATCCAGTCTTCCGGCACCGCGCCAGCGGCCAAAGGCTCCGTCGATGATTTCCTGACGGCTGCGTGCCTGGTATATCTTTTCTTTCCAGTAGCCGATGCGTACCTGTATGTATCGCCATGTCTCCATATAGGCACGGTTCAGGTGCCGCTCGATGTCGTCGAGAGAGCCGTTGATGGCTTCCATGACCATCAGCAGGTCGGAAGTCGAGCAGGCAGCCGCTCCGGTGGCGTACAGCACAAGGTCGTTGAGCGACTTGTACAACTGTTCCCCGTCATTGGCGATGTCTTCTATCGCTTTCTTGTTTATCGTGAGTATCAGGAGGTCTTCCGGCTCGGCCTTTCCGCGCTTCAGCACCTTGTCGTTGAACTCGGTCAGCATCTCCTTGTAATCGCCGATGCGGTCGCTCACAGTCGTATAGGTGTCCTTGGCGTTCAGCACCGTCCGCAGGGACTGGTACATCACGTCGATGACATCAAAGGCGCGTGTGTACCGGTCAAGGTCCACGTTCAGCTCCTTGTATTCCACGGTAGCGTCCTTGCTGTACTCGTGCAGCAGCTTGTTGCTGTATTCCAGGGTGGAACGTGCCAGCAGCAGGCTGCGCTGTTTCTTGTGGTCGTTGATGTAGGCTTCCACCGATACGATGTCGAAAGTCCATTGGGCTTTGGCGACATACGGCAGAAGAGCCAGCAGCAGGAAGGTCAAAGTCAGTCTCTGTCTCATCTTACGTCCTCCTTTCTGCCGTTCCCGTTGCGCAGGTTACGGGCATTTTCCACCCACCGCTCATGGCATTCTTCCACAAGCGTGAGCCTGCGTCCTTCATCCGTGTCCAGTTCGGGCAGCACATCCTTCAATAGGTCGATGATGCTGTACTTGTAGTGCATCATCTTCTCCAGCGACACGAGGTCGGCGTAGATTCTCGTGAGGCGGGTGTCCACCTCACGGGCGATTTCAAGGCGGTCGCTCGACCATAGCAGGTGGTACACATCGCCCGTAGGCGTGTCTTCCATCGGCGGCGTGCTGGCATATTCGGTAGTAATCTTGCAGGAGGGGTATTCCCTCGCTATCTCCGCGATACGGTCGTTCACTTGCTTGGCCTTTTCCGCGTCCGACAGGTTCGGGTCGAGCGTCAGAACATCGGCCACATGGGTGTCGGTGTATTCCGTGGTCAGTTCCCATGCTATCTGCAGGATGGCACGGTGTATCTTGATGCCGAGGAAGTATTTGGGCTTCCTCGCGATCGAAAGGGTCGCCTTGAAGGTGATGACGCCGTTGATGTCCGTCATGGTGGCCTTGCGCACGAAGGTGTAACCGTTCCATGCTCCGCCGTCCTGCCACGTCAGGTTGTAGGCGGTCTTGCAGTCCTGCATGATGGCCGGGATGCGGTAGTAGTCGTCCGTCGCCACGGCATTGTCGCCGGCAGCCTCCGATTTTGCGTTTTCGTAGTCTGCCAGTTTTTGCTGCCACTCGGCCAATTCGTTCTTCAGTTCCTGTAGCCGGGTCTGGTTCGCATTATACTGCTGGCGGTAAGCGGCGGCATCTTCCACGCTCGATTCGGAGATTTTCTTCAATAGGGCGGCATTCTCATCCTCCAGAGCCTTTATCTGCGACTGGAGGGCGGCGACCTGGTTCTCGGCTTCCTGCACCATCCCGTCCAGTTCCGAGGTGTCCAGTTCATTGTCCGTCACGGTGGTCTGCATGGCGCACTCCTTCGAATGCCCGTCCAGCGAACTGCCGCACTTGCGGCATTTGTATTGGGTGCTTCCTTGTCCGAGGGTCGCGCCGTCAGAACAGGTCACGCTAATGGTCACGCTCTCGCAGCCCTGCAGCTTGGCGGCGTCCGTCGCCTGATAGTAGTTCCGGGCATCGGAAGCGATATAGTAGGTGTACCCCTCCTCGTTTTCGTTGATTTCCGACAGGCGGGCGTTGAGCTGCGCCTTGAAGGTGTTCAGGTCCATCGAATAAGAGTCAAATACATCCTCATAGACGACTTCCTCCCGGTTCCAGCTCTGGGTCACATGGATTTCGTAGGCGTATGCCTTCTTAGTCTGTTTCCCGCCACGGCTGATGACGTAGGCCTTCTGGCTGTAACGGATGGAGTAAGTGAAACCGTCGTTTTGGTTGTTCAACTGCTGCACCCGGTCGCGCGACCATCCGGCATACCGCTCCGAGTTGGAGAGGGCCTGCTCACGCTGCGAGGCGTTGGGATAGAACCCGGCGTCGGTGGTCTCGAAACGGGTCCATTCGCCGCCGTTCAGTATGCTGTTGTCGTCGGTGGGCGGATAGTAGTCGCACAGCGACACGCTGCCTTGTTCTCGGCGGGCGATGTACCACCGCTGGGTGTAGTAATTCCCGGCGGCTTCGTCCATGTAGTCGGTAATCCACGAGGTCAGATCGTAGTTGCTGAAGTTGAACAGCCCGGCCACATTTTCCGGGCCGCCCACCATGTCGAGCAGGAGTCGTCCGGCATCCTGTTCCGCAGCTTCGTACAGGTGGCTGTAATGGTCGTACAGGTGGAATATCTCTTCCACCTTGCCGTTCATCAGGTCATGGAACGAGCTGGTCTGCAGCAGGGCGTCGCCGATATTCCCGATGCCAGCCGTGGCCAGCCCCACACCCATGTTGTACAAATTGTCGAGGTCGCTCTGCAGGTTTTCTTTCGTGAAGTTGCCCGGTATGCGGGCCAGGTCGTCCAGCATCCGCTGCCAGTCAATGTTTCCCAGTTCGCTGAGCCGCAGCAGGGAGGCGAACTCTTCCTTGATTTCGAGAAAAGCCACATCGGAAAAAGTCAACGTGCTGTTGGTCACGATGCTCTCGAACTGCATGCACAGGCTCTTGGTGTCGTCGCACACTTTCATCAGGTAGCTGCCCCAGTAGAGGGCTGTCTGCGGGGATTGCAGCATCATCTTGGCCACCACCCAGATCTTCGGTATGATTTTCCGGGCAACCATGTTGTAGATGCGGCGATAATAGTAGTTCTCCGTGCTGCTGCTCCATATACCCAGCTCGGACAGGGCCTTGTGCTCAAGGAATTTCGACGAGAAGATGCCGGCGGCGGCGACCTCTGCGGCCGTATAGTGTTTGAGAATGTCATCCACTTGTTCACGGTAATAGCTCTCGGCGACCGTCTCCGTACCGAAGGCGGCGGCCATCGCCGCCACGGTGCGTGTGTCGTAGTTCACGCTGTAATACTGGGCGTGGACATGCTGCACGGTGGCGAGCGACAAGAACATTAGTATGAACGACAGCCGTTTCATGGTCATTTATTGCTGATTGTTTTTATCCCTCTTTTTCAGATTCAACACATGCCCCGCCGCATTCACCTTCTGGGCGAAAGGCAGGGACTTGCTTATGCCGCTGGCATCCCAGTCGCGGCAGTAGGCTTCGATGGCTTCCTGGTGGCTGCAACGGAGTTCTTTCTTGTACAGTTTCAACGCTTCCTTCTCCGCGCGTTCGGTGGTGTAGGTCATATAGCATTCGTGCGGCTCTTCCACGCCGTACACGCCGCTGGTCGAACCACGCCGGATGAATACCTCGCGGAAGAAGCTGCGCCCTTCCTTGTTTTCCAACCTGTTGATGGTGAATATCTTCTTGCAGTCCACATCAGTCAGTCCGAGAATGGCCTTGATGCTGTCGAACCGCTCCTTGAACTTGCTCTGGTCGAGCAGCATCACCACATCGGAGTTGTTGATGATGGCTTCCTTTACTATCTCGCTGCCGATGATGTCCTGTATCTCCTGCGTCACCACGCCCACCGAGGCCCAGAACTTTCTTGCGGTCTTGTACATGAACTTGATGTATTCGGCCATGAGCGGCGATGCGATGGCCTTCCACGCTTCCTCTATCACAAGGACTTTCCGGTTCTTCTTGATGCGCATCTTCTGCAGGAACACGTCCATGATGATAAGCGTTACGATGGGAAACAGTTTCTTATTTTCCTTGATGGCATCTACTTCGAAGACAATGAACGTTTCCGAGAACAGGGTAGTGTCCACGTTCTCGTTCAATATTTTGTCGTAGTTTCCGCCCTTGTAGAACGGCTGTATCATGTAGGTATATTTGTCGTAGTCTATCTCCGTGATGTTGTTTTCCAGACAGATAAGTTCCAACCGTTCACAGGAGTATTCATAGAAGGTATTGAACGACAGCGAGTTTACTTTCAAGGCTTTCCGCCGTTCCTCCAGCAGGCGTATCTTGCTGTCCACCTTTTGTTCCAGTTCCGGCAGGTTCTCTGCATTCCATCTGCCTTTCCGCTTCTCGGCGGCTATCAAGGTCTTGTGCAGGTTCTCGCGCTGCACGGGGTCGTAACCGTCGAAGCCGTAGAAGTAAGCGTCGTAATAGTCCGTCACCATCTGCTCTACGATGCGGAACTCCAGTTCCGTGATTTTCGTGTCCGACCCTTTCCATATCAGTAAAATCAAGTTTTTCAGGAAGTCTATCTTTTCGATATTCAGTTCTGCCTGGGTGATGTTGAAAGGGTTCATGGTGATGGGCTTTTCCTCTGTATAGCTGATGTACTTGCCGCCCAGATACTCGCATAATCCCTCGTATGAATTACCCGTATCAACCATCACCACGTCCGTGCCCTGCTCATGGAGCTGGCGCACCACGCTGTTCATGTGGAACGACTTGCCGCTGCCCGAAGGCCCCAGGCAAAAGAAGTTCGAGTTGTCCGTCAGCTTGTTCTTTCCCTCCTTTCCGGTGATGTCGATGGCCACCGGCACGCCTTGGCGGTCGGTGTAGTAGATTTTCAGCGGCGTTTCCTCGCTGTGCTGGATATGTTCCTTATACATCAGGCACATGGCTGCGTCGCTCAGGGTCAGGAAACGGTCGTAGTCCTCGTTCAGGGCATAGCAGTTGCCGGGAAAAGAGGCGACGAACAGTTCCAGTTGGTTATAGGCGTGCTTGCTGATGTGGATGCCCATGCGACCGAAGGCATTCTCCAGATAATTGGTGCATTTCTGTATGTCTGTGTCGGCAGATACCCCTACAACAAGATTGAAATGGCTGTACACGAGCATCTTGCTCTCCCTGGCAACTATCTCCTGCACACGCTTGATGTCCTCCACGGCCATCTGGTTGCCGGGATTGGGGATACTTGCGTGACGGTTCTTCTTTTTGTCAAGCGCCGCCAGTTCCCGCTTTTGGTTGGGCAGGAAGATGATCTGGTTATAGATCACCGTCTCGGCTTCCGGTATGCTGTCGATGACGGACAGCAGGTCAACGGGCATCTCCGCATTGTTCACCTCTATATTGGTATAGGGCCTGACGAGCGAAGGCAGCGCGGCACAGTCCACATCCACGAGGCTGTACACTTTGCAACGCTTGCCGCCCATCGAGACCGTCTCATCGTCCACCTTGAAGTTGGTCATCGAGACAATCCTGTCCTTGAAGTTCATGGCGAAGTAGCGGTCAACGAACGCATTCGCCTGGGGCTTATCCAGGAACTCCGCCTGTATGCCTGCATCGTGCAGTTGGTCATGCACCTTGCGTATCTTCACGAGGAAGTCGCGCCACTTCTTGCCGTCGAAAGAGAATAGGCTGCTTTTCTTTGATTCCTGCGTAATGGTCAGGTAGCATACGCTGTCCGTGTACATCCGGCCTTTGAAGTACCGGAAATAGGCGGAGGATAGGAACTCGTGCCGGTCGCCCGTCACATCCTCGAACTGCTTGCGCACGAACACGTCCTGCTTGTGTATCGCATAGCCTTCGCCCAGCGTCTGTGCGACGGCGGTGAGCAGGCTTGTGAACTCGTAGTAGCTGTCGATGTTGGCCGAATACTTCTGCACGGGGTTCTCCATCCGCAGGACGGCCGAGTATTCCCCGGTCTTGGTGTACAGCACCCCGATGCCGTTCACGTCCTCCACGGTGAAATAGATGTCCTGGAAGATGCGCTTGCGCTTGCCGCCCGTGCCAAAAGCATGGACCGAAATGGCCATGCCCGCACAGAGGGCGATGAAAATCAGTATGATGTACAGTGTCATTGTCGGTTGCTTTCTGCTTAAGTAAGGGCAGACTCGCCTGTTCCAAAGCGGGCCTGCCCGGGTTCAACATTCAATAGGCCACGCGCTCTCCGTCATGGCTTTTTCTTTTTTCATATCTTCTTCGAGCGGGCATAGACATACACTCCTTTCCGGTTCTTCTTGGTGTGAAGGCCTTTCCTTTGCTTGAGGATGATGAGCGAGATGCCCGCAGACAGGATGACGGCCAATACCACCAGTCCGGCCACGAAACCGGCAAGGCAGTAGGCAATGACGAAACCGACAATGGCTCCGCCTGCCGAACCCGCCGCCCAGTAGATATACCGTCCTTGTATGCCCATGAACTCAAGGGGCCGCTGAAGCCCCTTGAACAACGGGTAGTCCGGATAGCGTTCGTCCCTGCCTTTCATCGCGTCTCCTTTTTAGCCGCCGATACCGAAAAACAGCGGAAGTGCCTGTGCCGCCGCAATCAGGAAGATGCAGGCGCCCACGACCATCATGATTTTCTTCTTGACATCCTGCTCTTCGTTGTTCATCGCGATATAGACGCTGATGGCGCCCACGATGGCCACGACTCCGGCGATAGCATAGCACAGCTTCACCATGATGGGTACATACTTGGCGATTTCCTCCGCCACGGTGGTCAGGGCGTTGGTTCCGGCCGTGTAGTCGCCTGCGGTGTTCTGCGCCATCAGTGCGGCAGGCCCCGACACTAACAGAATGGCGAGCATCGCAACCTTGTACAATACTGCGCCTACGATTCTTTTCGTTGCATTCTTTAACTTCTTCATTCTCGTTACTTTTAGTGATTACTATCATTGATATTCTGAATCTCTTTTCTATATGCGGTAGCCGAAAAAGGCCGGGAATACGATGGAGGCGCCTATGATGAACATGCATGCCCCGAACAGCATCAGGATGGATTTCACGATGCCGTCCTCTCCCGTGTTCCATTTGATATAGATCTGGAGCGCGGATATGACGGCCAGCACGGAGGCGACCGCATAACAGATGTAAAGGACGTACATCATCATCGTCACCACGAAGTCGTGCATGGTGGCAAGCGCATCCGCTCCCCATGAATAGTTTACGGCTCCGCTCTTGGCGAAGGCGAAGCAGGGAACCGTGAGCATCAGCAAGGCGCATACTGTCTTCTTCGTTTTCATCGCTAAATTTTGTCCATCGGTTTCCACGCCATTGCGGGACGGTTCTCCAGACGGCCGCCGGAAACTATCGCCTTGTACATATCGTCCGCTGTGAATGCCTCTGACAGGTAAGGGGTACTGTCCTCCATTTTCGCCTCGGCTTCGGCCTTCATACGGGCAAACCGCTCTTCGGCCGATTCCTTGTCTGTGTCTGCCGCGCCGTCCTGTATGGAAGTGCCGGAATTATCAAATGCGGTCTCGTACTTCTCCGTCCCGACGTTGAATCCGGTCTCGCTTTCCGTCACCGCCACGCTGTCCTGCCCGTTATCGGGGTCGATTTCAAAGACTTCCTCGTCCGTCCTGCCCTGGCTTCTCTTTCGGTACAGGTCCCTGGCGATGTTGGCCGCATAGTAAACGACGTAGATTGCCGTCAGAATGATTGCGAATATAAAGTATGATTTCATATCCTAATATGAATTTTATTTTGTATTCAAAATTTGATTTGCAAAGAAAATCCATCTGTTCTATATTAAGAAATAATTGAAATACAAATTGCTGCTTCCTTAATAAGATTTATGGTATTTCTAAAAATCATACTCTAAAATCATATTCTGACAGCTGTTTCATACTTGAAAATGCGCATTGGCAGACAAAAAAAAGAAGCCCTCCGTCAGGAGAGCTTCATAAATTCTGACACGCTGGCCGGGTCAGCGTCTTTTGCCTCTTAAATAGTCGTTCAGGTCTTTGTAGCCGTCGTACCGGTAGGCTTCGTTGTTGACTTTCCCGGTGAACAGCATGGCGATGGTTTCCACAGTTTTCTGTCCGGCAAGGTCATTGTCGAGGTAGCAATGGATGAACGGATATTCTTGCAAGTGTCCCAATGCCTTTTTAAGGTTGTTTACGGAGTTCATCACGAGATGGTCGCAAGGAACTTCAAGGCATATCTCCCTGTCTCCGGCCTGCCGCAGGGTCATATAGGAGAGAAAGTCCATGAATCCTTCGAAGACGCACACGTGGCCCTGCGTCTCGCCGTGCGTATGGCTTATCAGCGAAACATCCTTATTCTTCAGGCAGCCCTTGTAGTAAGGGTTGCGCACTTCATAGCCTCCTGACAGATTACAGAATGCCAGTCCGAAATAGTGTCGCTTGCGCAACTCATAATGCACTTCCTTGCAGAATATCTTTCCGATGTCGGCATCGATCATCCGGGAATGGAGGTACGACAGCAGCGCATGGTGTCGTAGCGGCACCACCCTTATATCCTTCATTTCCGCTTCCACCGGCCGGAGCATCACCGCCGGAAGCCGAACCCTCGGCAGTTCATTGGTTCCGGTGTGCCGTTCGATGCAGGCCAGCACCTCGCTTACACTGTCCGTTCCGTACAGGTGCTTGCCCAGTTCCACGAGGTCGCCCCCGGTAGCCGCCCCGAAGTCATACCATTCATTGAGCCGGTCGTTCACCTTGAACGACGGCGTCTTTTCTTCCCTGAAAGGGGAAAGATACCAGTATTGTCCCCCGCGCGCATTCTTCGGCTCATGGCCGAGAAGTCGCAGGTAGTCCACAATCCGTATTTGTTTCGCTTCCGATATGTTCATGTGCATCCTGTGTTTAGTATGGTTTCTTTATATATACCCGCAAACTAAACCGATACGGCTCAGATGCTGAAATTCTCGTTGTAACGGTATTCCCGGCCATTCTTTTGTATCGCGTTATGTTGAATCAGGAACTTACACAGATTGACCAGGGTATTTCTTCCTCTGGTGTAACCGATGCTGTCATATCCCTTTTTTAGTGCGTCAAGCAATGCCTGATAGCCAAATGAGGTGTTGTCGGAAAAGGCGACTTCCAAAGCAGAACGGTGTAGCTGTTCTGTCATGTCAAGGTATGAAGACAGCCTGTCTTTCTTGTTCATCTTAAATTGATAGTCTTTTACCAAATGGGGAAGCGAGTCTTCTCCGATTTCAAAGGCAAATGGTACAAACTCTTTATCCCTGATATGCATAGCTCTTACTTCACTGATTCTTCCGTTTTCTATATTTTTGGAGATTTGCAAGATGGTTTCAGCTTTATTATTCAATTCGGTACCGATATGCCCCCTGGTATTGTCATCTCCTTTATTCAGGTGGAGTACCGTATGGATGTGAAGCTCGTAATAGCTTGACCATCTCATCAGCTCATTAATAATATCAAGTGACTCGCTTGGACTGTTGATGTCATGGATTAAGTCGCGTATTCCATCTATGATAACCAGCCCGATATTTTTTTCTTCATGGAGGGCCCATTTGATGATGTCCCTGCGTTGGTCGGGAGTGTATTCGCGGAGAACAAAAAACTCAATGCGGTCATTCTCCTGGTCTATGGGCATACCTGCCAGTTTCAGTATTCTTTGAAGTACCTTATGACAGTGGCATTTGCTCTGTTCCGTATCAATATAAAGGATACGGTTCTTGCACGGAGGCAAGTCAGCTTTGTATTTCAATACCTCTCTTCCGGAAAGCGCCGATGCGACTATGGCGCTTACATTGAAGGTCTTTTTGCTTTTAGGTTTCCCCGTGGATGCACTGAAATTGCCTAATGTGGCTATGGTCACACCGTCAATCTGGACAATCTCTTGAGGGAAATCGTATTGTTCTGTGACATTGAGCCGGATATATTTCAGCAGCGACTTGTATTTCGCCTCGTCTATTCTGTGCGTATCCGGAAACATAAAATTAGATCTTTCCGTTTCCATCTCTTCTTGTTCTGCGTTTACGTTTGTTGTTGTTTTCAAGGCGATACGACATAACATTGGCCTGTTTGTCGATTTCTTCGTAGGAGAAACATGGATTACGTCTTATCCAGTCGTTCAGGTCGTCCCGGAGTACGAATATGTTCTTGCCGTTGGGCTTGTAAACGGTAAGTTCCTTGGTGGATGTCAGCTTATAGACAAAGCTCTTGGATACTTGCAGATACGCTGCAACTTCGTCTATGTTCAGAAAATCCTTTGCCGCATATGCTATCTTTTCCACGTTTTTCAGATGAGCCAGCAGTTCGTCCAGCTTGGCGAAACGTTGCAGGTAGTTCTCTACTCTTAATATTTCCCTCTGAAAGCCCTCCAATGTATTTCCCTCAATGAAGACACTTAGCCTTTCAATGCGGGATAGTATGATGTCCATGTCATTCTTTTTCATAATACGTTGTTTTTAATTGCCATTTCCTGATGGGGTTTCACTTGATTTCTCAAAGCCCAGTCGCACAACTCTTTCCTGTTGAAATAGACGAGTTTGCCGTTGGGCTTGTAATGGGGGATTTGTTTGGAGGCGGTCAGCTTGTAGATGTAGCTCTCTGACAGCCCCAGATAGGCGGATGCCTCGGAAATGGTCAGCACTTCTTTGGTAATCCACATGCGCTCCTTTATCTGACGGACAAAATTCTCTATATTGGGAATTTTATCGACTTCGCCGATTCGCTGCTCCAAGGATTGGATACGTTCGATGGGTTTCTCGGATGTCATTTTGGAAACCATGTTTTCCATCTGTCTGATATATCGGAAAACTGGACTGCTTCCACTGTTTGTTCTTCGTTGTTTCATTTATTGCTAAAATTAAATTTGACAATAGAAGGTTTGCCCTCCGCAGTTATTGATTACGGAGGGCAAAGTTATGGACAGCTTCCTGATGAGCATGTTGATAGTGTTGAGTGTCAACGTTTCTATCAACACGACTCTCAACAAATTTGCTTTCTTTTAGTCTATTTCTTTGTCTTTGATTAGCTTTATGTACCGGTCTATTGTCGCGAAGAATTTCTTTTCAGAGATACTCGGTTGTATGTCCTTTATCCTGTTAAGGGTAGAGGATAGGTCATGCTGATTGAGAAATTTCTTACCGGAAGAACTTCTGACAAGCTGCTTTTTGGCAATGACCGATTGCCAGTCATACGGTATGATGTCGTGCATGGCGAGTTTGTCAAGTAGCAACACCAACCGTGTGTTGTTTTTCGATGTGACCGGATTTAACATGGCTCTCTCATATCGGGTGATGACATCGTTCACATCCAGTTGTTCTATAAACAGGCCGACCTCATTGACAAGCTGTACAATGAGGCCGATTGTGTCTTTGTCAATCAATGGCTCATAGGAATCTGGCAAAGGGGGCTGTTCTGATTGACGGCTGTTTTGGAAACTTTGTATCCGGGATTTTGTTTGGAGATGTTCGGATGTATTGAATGTATCGAGCAATTTTTTAATTTGGGTTTCGTCTAAGGTGGACTGACTGAAGTATTGGCATACCAGCTTTTCATGGTTTTCCAATAGCTCTGAAACAATGCAATAATTCTTCTGATGTTCATTCTTGCTCCAAGCGTCAGTAGCATCGTGGTATTGCGTCGAATGAATAAAGTCAAGCATGAAGCGCCTGTAACATTTTCTGTGAGTTAGGACTTCAGCTTTATAAACTTCATGGGCTTGATAGACCAACCGGAATAACCCTTGTTCACCGGTTTGCGCAGGAGTCTTTCCGGCTCCGCGCATCGCTCTTTTCAAAAAGAGAGAGGAGCAAAGTTAAATTCTTTGTCATTGCTTGATTGAATTTGATGTTAGGTAATATATGCTTTAGCCTTTCTATCGGAGGCTGTTGCTTCCTTTTTTATTGTACAACTATTATACTCATCAGCAATTCTTTTCAATTCTATGTCATAGGTATCCAGTTTCCCTTTACTTATGATCGACCGGAAATTGCATCTTAGGCTTTCCCGGTTTATGGGCTTGCCTTCTCGAATTTGAAAGCAGTTGGCGCATTTTGTCCAAAAGTCAAAAGGATTATCTGCTCTGAATGACAAATAAACGAAGTACATGAGTGATACCTGACTTTTTATCCATAATACAGGCCGGGTAAATACCGTTTCATCAAAAATTCCCATGAATATATCAATTGAAGTGGTTGGCGAAATATATCCGCCATTGATGAGCCCTGAAAATACCGCTTGTTTCTTTTCTTCGCTTTTGTCTGAATAGAACACCTCTTTGCCAATGTGGATAATCCGCCCTTTATTTTCCACTTTTTCTTTTGCGGTTTCTTCAATATGGTTAAATTCTTCACAGATGGCTTTTAGTCTGGTGTCAAATCTATCCATCCACCCTAAGCGTTTAATCGAGCTGTAACCTGACTTAAAACATGCTATATGGGGAGCTTTTCCGTTGATTAGAAAACATTTTCCGCCTTTTACCCATAAATTCTTCTTGTTCCATTTGCCAAAAGCCAAATATAAAAAATATGCCAGCAAGCGTTGCTCCTTAATCCATTCGACAGGTTTTACAAACTTCGCTTTGTCAAAAATCCCATTAAAGACATCGAGCGTTGTATCAGGAGCAATATACTTGTATTTTATCAGCTCGTTGTACATCTTGGTTATATCTTCTGGACTTTGTGGGGTATAGAAGGTCTCAATCCCACACGATGACTCTAAGGGCGAAAAGTCCACTTCTGGATAAAGGGATTTCGCGTATTCGTAGAATTTGGTCCTGTATTTAGGGATACTGCATGTGCTGATTCTATACGAGGTAGTATGGCTCCATTGTTTCTCGAAATCTACATAAATTCGTGGAAATTTGCATATAGAAGATACTGCAAATGCAATGACTCTCAGTTGTAGTGTTTTTGTATCTGGAGTTGGCTGGAAATGATTGTCCAACAGTCCGGCATCAACGGCTCTTTGCAAAAGGGTTGCTACTTGCTCATTGGCCAGCGTCTCTACCAAATCCTTGTATTGGCCTTTTTCTTCACGCTGATACTGCCTGCATATTTCAAATAATGACTGTAACCTTTTAATAGAATCAATAAGTAGTGTCACGCAAGCAGTAGGAGTTATGTCTTCCTTGTGTTTTGCCAGATACTTTTTTATTTCGTCTGTATATCCTATGCTTGTAATTTGCCGTGCAAGGGAAGGGGATGGCTCTTGGCTTATATATTGCTGTATGTCTGCCGTCCATTCCGCTAACATTAATAACTGAGGTGTAAGAAAAGAAAAATCCAGAATAGTGTCTATGTCTATCCCATATTTTAATTCTCCCAGAATCTTGTTTATCTTGGCTACTTTTATAACGAAATCTTGTCTTGTCATAAATCAAATGCTGTTAACCGATTTCCGGAATAAGTGATACTGCGTTCTGCTTGTTCTTATCAAGAACCTTGGCATATATTTGTGTCGTGGAAAGTTCTTTGTGCCCGAGCAGTTTTGATACAGTATAGATGTCCGTGCCCAAGTCGAGCATCAGGACTGCGAAGGTATGGCGCCCGCAATGGAATGTTAAATTTTTCTTTATTCCTGCAGTCATGCTCCATCGTTGCAACTCTACGGATGTCCAGGAGCCGTATGTGAATCCGGTAAAAACAGGATCTTCTGGATTTCCTCTTTCTCCAAGATATTTTTCCGCTTGAGGTGAAATATCCAAATATTCCTGGCCGCCGGTCTTTTTCTGTTTGAAGATAATTCTTGTGAACTCACCAAATTTTTGCACGTCTCCCCACAAGAGTTTTTGGATGTCGGATTTACGCAATCCAGTCAGGCAGGAAAAGAGGAACGCACGTTTAAGTACGGGATAGCGGCACGGCGTTTCCGCTAATTTTCTGACTTCCTCTAATGTCAGATAATCACGCTTGACCTCTGCATCTTTGAACCCTTCAATTCCGCGTAATGGATTGACGGCAATAATCCTTTCATCATAAGCATGGTTGATACAGGCGCTAAGTTTTCTGAAATAGGACGCTTTCGAATTTTGAGACAGACCTTGAAACACATCACGTTCTCTGCGCGGCCCCCTGTGTTTGTGTGTGTCCTTTTCAACACTTTCTAAGAAATCTTTGAACCCCAAAATAAATTCTGGTGTAACATCTCTGAAAGTTGTTTTCTCATCGCAGTACAGCTCCAGATAACGCAAGCAACTTTGCCAGTTGCCATAGTTGCCTCTTGTATCTGGAGTATTCCGTTCTTTAACCATGTTACGGTAATATTCCAGGAATGGAGTATCCTCCTTGAATTGATGAGTGAATGTATATTCCCCGTTTTGAATCTCAATTAAACGCTTTGATTTAATTGCTTGAGCCGTTGCTAAAGTCTGTCGGTTCTGTTCCCGCTCGATAGGTGTTTTTGCTTCTATCAAGTATAATTTCAGGTATTCTTTGTGACGCTTCCCGTTTCTATATATGTCAAGATACAGGCTGATGTTTCCATTGCTCAGCTTCTTCTCACGGAGCTTGACCGGTTCCTTTTGTGCGATAGTTTTCTTTGCCATGACTGTTTCCTGCTTTATTGGTTATTAAATTTTCCCTTTGTCGGGGGACAGTTTTTTGTCCCTCATTAATGGTCTGGGGGACAAACTGGGGACAAAAATAAGGAAAAAATATGTAATAACGCAGAAAACATGAAGAAAAAGAGAAAATACATATATCTTGAAAAGTGCCTGATAATACGCATTTTACAGATATATATTTTCTCTTTTTATGATTTTCTTTTCTTTATATCACTTTCCGCATAATATGTATCGAAAATATTTCTCAATATCTCATCTGTGTTTATTTAGTCGCCAATTATTTCAGCAAGGAGAAAAAGGTATTCACATATATACAGGTTTTCAGATTCTCAGAAAGATGTACGTTATGTTGATCCTGCATATGGTAGAAATTTATGCTACATGATTTTTCAGCAAAGGAATAAAGAACTTACTTTCTGCTTAGGGATGAAGTTTATAAATAAGTTTATCAATTCATATATACATATATGAGTTCTATTAAACTTGTAAACTCAATGGCTTATCCTGTTGTATGGCTGAATCAGTCAAGTAAGTTTAGTTTAAGATACATGTATATATACATGGGTAAATCTAAACTTTAAACTTGTAGAAAGCCCTCCATCAGTCAGAATGCTGTTCTGGTTGATGGAGGGCTATATTGGTCTTTTTCTCCTTGCTGAAATTGTATTTCTGTTTATAGTTACAACTGTTGTAATAGATGGCTGGTCTTTGCCCAATAGTAATAGGCTTCAGGAGAAGTCCTTTTCAGCTTATTCAGTCGCGAAGGAAGTGTGGGTGCTATATCCAGGGAGCCTATGGTGGCAGGATTACCGTCGTATTTTTCTATTATTGTGTTGCCCGTCTCTATCATTGTGGCGATATAGGCTGCGCGTGCTGCGTCTCTAATCGCATCGTCAATGAAATAACCGCCATTGAACATGAAGGATTTGATCCTTTGTATACCACGTTGTAGTGCATCAAATTGTCCGTTTCCTTCACTTCCCCTTGTTGCCAGACACAGCGAAGTCTGTCTGATATCATCGAAAATGAGTTTTGGATTGTTTGGCAAATGCCTGTATGAGAGTTCAACTTCTGCAATTTGTACAAACGATTTTGTCGTTGTTTCAAGGACCTCTGTCTTCTCGAACAGTCTGGCTATATCATATAGCTGTTTGATGATCTCCATGCTGGCATCCTTACCATTTTTGATATATGGAATACCTGTTGTATTGGGTGCATACGCCGTAAGCTTGTCTCCGAGAATATCTCCAATGGATGGTACTTTTACATAATTCAGTTCACCTTCTGTCTTTATAAAACGGCTTTCTACAGGTAAAGTCACGACTTCGTTGTAGTGACAGTCTTCATTTAGAACGTCCAGCAGGATGGTTTCTTTTCGGTATATGCCATCAAGGAAAGCCACTTGATAAAAGAATTTGGAATGCGATTTTGGTATGTCTGTTCCACGCTGAATTCTTTCTATCGGCTTATAGTCAATAAAGCCATAGTCTTTGTATGATTGCAGATACTCTTCTATTTCAGTACCTGGAGGACATATTATATCAATATCTATAGACAGCCTGTGTCTTTGTTCTTTTAAAAGAAGCATCAGACTGCTTCCACCTTTGAAATGAAATGGGCAACCTGAAGCCGCCAACATGTCCAGCAATGAAAAGGCATGGATGACCTTTTCAATGATATTTTTGTCCGGATAGTTTAGCTCCTTGGATTTTTCTTCAATCCATCTTGCTGTAAAGCATTCTTTATTTATCATATTTTTGTGATTGTTCTATTAATGAATAAGTACTGTCGTATGCTCCTCTACGTTTTGCATATCGGAGCATTTTGGGAGTATTGACTGTGTACAAATCAAAGGCGGTCTGATACATATAAGTGATTTCCGTGCCCTGCATATAATCAAAGTCTTCGTCTTTCTGTATATCTACGAGTAGCTTTTCGATGGTAGGAGTAACCATCCCATCAACCTTATTTACTGGAGATTCAGTGACAAATATCTTTACAATGATGCATGGTTCATGCATGTTTACGTAGTCGTACATGAACTTTGCTGTCGGTTGCTTATAAACGGGCATGTCTGAATCCTTCAACAGAGAAAAAACAGAATCTACAGCATCCCGGTTGGTCTCGACATAAATAGCATGGTTCACAGAGACGTGATGTTGTAGTGTGGTGAAGATGCTGCCATCGTAGATGCAGAAATCGGTGAATGGCAATTTCTCTTTCAATCCGACATATAGTTTTCTCAGTGTTTCTGTTGGAGCAAATGAGAACACCTGTTTATCTGTAAGCATGTATTCACCATTTCCTGTACGGGCTATCTTGTTCTCTTTGGTTAAGGTACAGAGATACTGGCGGGCGGTATTGGTCTTTATCCCCAATACTGATACTAATTGAGGCACTTCAATCCGTCCGTAAGTACGAGCATAATTCAATATGCTCTGTTTAATACTATATTTCTCGTCAATACTCATTGCAGTGCAAATATAATATAAAGTCGGCAACAAACCAACTTTATTGCCGACTTTATATATAAGTTCTGAGCAATTAATCATTCTTTAGTGTGTTTTTCTATATTAAGTAACACCATTATGAATTCATCATATTATGTAATATATGAGGTATTTTTCTTGTGTTGTAAAAGCATAGTATTAAAAGTATCCCGCAAATGACTAAGAAATTAAGTAGAATCTCTTATTAACGAAACTACACCTATCTGCTTGACTGTTTCCTAATATGAAGAGGTAAATATTTCTCGATCAACAATCTGAAATCACACCATAAAACATTGTCTTACCATTTACGTTTACTCTTTGTAAAATGATTCCATTGTTCTGCTAGGATAATATAAAGTCGGCAATAAAACCGATTTATTGCCGACTTTATATTATCAAATTCTTTTATCCGGGCTGTTAACTACTTTATGAGAATATTTACATGGTTGTGCATTGTCTGTCGGTGCTTCAGTAAGGAGAAAATGTAGTTCCCATTTTCTTTCTCATATGATATTTCTATTCGCAATGAATTGTTCGTCAGTCTTTTTATAAACCTGTTCAGGTTTGTAACCAAAGTTTAAAATACATGTATATATACATGGGTAAATCTAAACTTTAAACTTGCAGTAAGCCAGAGTAGGACAGAAGTCCGCTCTTTGACTGATAGGCATTGCTTTTCTTTTTCTCCTTGCTGATTTTGCACCTTTTCATCACTCACATGAGTGGCATCAGCCTTGTTGTGCTTCACCTCTGGCTTCCATCCTCTTGAATAGCTTCCGTGTTCAGACCTTTTTATGCAGAGTGCGGAGTTTCGTATTTCTCTTGCTATGCTATGCCGGGTTCATGGTGAAGTTTGGGAGTTATCGCTTTCACTATGTCCGGATTGCTTGCCATGGATCTGTGAAACCTGTCGAGTCTGACTATGAGAACAGCATTCTTTACCATGACCAGACACAAGAATATCAGGCCATTCCCTTCACATCTCATTTTGGACGAAGCCGTGACACTTACTTTTTCCTGTTGCGAAGTTAGTGCAAGCCGCATACTGCAAGTACCAGAACCTTATTCCCTGAATTTTTTCAAAAACTTTTCCAGCTGCAGCTTTTCGGAAAACTTTTCCTGCCTGACGGTGAAATAATTCGGTAATTACTTGCCTGATTGCTATCCTTGCCAACTTTGATGGCAACGTAAAAAATAAATGTTTCACTTCTAAAATTTCAATGTTATGAAGAAAATGGAAAATTCTTTCGTAGTTTCTGGTTTTGTAGGTAAGGATGCAAGCATCCATCAGTTCTCAACCGCAAGCGTTGCACGTTTCCCTTTGGCAATCAGCCGCACTGAGAAATCAGGCGAGGAAACAACCCGCACTTCCGCTTTCATAAACGTCGAGACATGGCGCAAGAATGAGAATACTACATCCTTTGACCGCCTTGTCAAAGGAGCACTCCTCACGGTTGAAGGCTATTTCAAGCCGGAGGAGTGGCAGGATGCCGACGGTGTCAAGCGCAACAGAGTGGCATTTGTAGCCACCAGGTTCTATGAAGCTGTTGAAAAGGAGGAAACTCCAGCAGCTCAGGAGAAGAACTCCAAGAAGGGCAAGTAAATCCTTTCTTCTCTCCAATAGAGCGGCCTTCGGGTCGCTTTTTTTATGCTTATACTTCTCTTTGCCGAGATTCGTTCCTCATACACCGACTTCGGGGAACTGGCATAAATTCCGTTGCGAAGGTAATTGTCCGGTCTTGTCATCAGCAAGGTCAGGGCTTCGCTTTGCCGCAAAATCTCCACACCTGCGGGTAGTATTTTGGAGCAAAACCTTGCAGAGACAGCCCCGACACCTTCTTGGTGCAACAAAATTTATATGTGTTCCCGAAGTAGTTGATCTACGAGAGGGAAGAAAAAAAACAGATGATATTATGACGACAATCCAATCAATCCTGAGCCGACTGACCAAGGCTGTTGGCGGTACTGAAAAGATGCTCTACATAGAGCCGGAGTTGAACAAGTTTGCAGAGTTCTACCTTGACAAGTGGGACGAGAACACCAGTGAGGATGTCATAGCCGAGTCTTTCACTGACTTCTGGTGGGACACAGACAGGGCTTGCAGAAGATGTTCAGAGTGTGGCAGACTGATGCGTGCCGGGTATTGTGCTGACATGGGAGTAGCCTACTATTGCAGTGATGAATGTCTGCACAGTGACTTCACCGATGAAGAATGGGCTGAGGAATGCGAGAACAACGACCAGAGTTATTATACGGAGTGGTAATCTTTTAAAATTCAATGATATGGCAAATTTAGCAACAACGACCTATAAGGTCACTGGGACACGTGAAGCAGTAAATAACCTGTGGACTACCTTTCAGGACATGGAAGTGGATAGTAAGGATATAAGGCTGTTCAAGCTTGCCGAGCATTACGGCATTGACTATGAGAAAAAGCAAATCAGTGTTAGAGGACATATCTATTGGGCTGAATATGAAGAAGACGAAGAGAATGATTATTTCCTTCTTTCATTTGAGACAGAAACCGCATGGGATGCCTGTAACGAACTCTTCTTTGAAATAAACCGGATATTGAATGATGAACTGAGTATTTCATACAGATGTTGCGAAAGTGGATGTGATTTGTTCTATACCCATGACGAGGGGGATTTCTTTCCCGAAGAATGTTGTGTGAGTTCATACGGCGAACCTTTCGAGGATGCATGTGAGGATGTTTTTGACACCATTGAGGATGCCATAGCTGAATGGACATCAAAAACCGGTATTGGACAGGGAGACCGCAGTGAAAAAGAAATGGTGGATTTTATCAATAGCTATGAATACGAAAGCGAAGAGACCTATTTCTACATCCACCCTTTTACATTCGAATAACATACCCGCAAGGACATGAGGCAAGTCTCGTGTCCTTGCATAAAAACAAGATAATATGGACAGGTACAGCGCAGAACTGATTGGAGCATCTTGCGAACTTATAACCCCATGCAGGGGCTGTAGCCATGGAATAATTGTGGCAGTGTATAACGAACAACTTCTTGTACGGTTAATCAGCGGAGCACAACGATTAGTGAGCAAAGATGAAGTCATATTATTATGACCCTGATACTTTCCCTGACTGTTTTCAACTGTTAGGAGACATTGGTAGGTGTTTGTATATCATACATTTACCTTTGTATACATTGATACATGTGGACAAGTACACGTGTAAACAGGAATACAAGAACACATTGAAACATATAAACATAAAAACAAATAGTATGGCACAGAAAATCATCACTTTCGCCAACCATAAAGGTGGCGTATCAAAGACAACTTCAACCGCCTCTATCGGGGCTTGTATGGCAATGAAAGGCAAGAAAGTCCTGCTTATAGACCTTGACGGACAGGCAAACCTGACACTGTATTTCATACCTAATGAGGATGAAATTGAGACGAGCATTTTTGATTCATTGGTAAACGGTGTTCCTTTGCCTGTAAAACATATCCGGGAGAATCTTGACCTTGTCCCTTCTTCCCTTGAAATGGCAAGTGCGGAAATAGCTCTGACCAATCTGTTGGCAAGAGAGCAACTGCTCAGCCGTCTGCTTGAACCGCTCAGGAAAGACTATGACTATATCCTGATTGACTGTCCGCCTTCTCTTGGTATTGTCACTACCAATGCCTTTATCGCGGCTGATGAGATCATCGTACCGATGACACCGGAGCTGCTTCCTTTGAAAGGCATGAGGATGCTTGACGCATTTGTCACCACCTTGCAACGTGTCAAACCGTCGCTTCGCCTGGGAGGTGTGTTCATCGCCAGATTCAATCATCGTAAACTGAACAAGGTAGTGGAACAGGCTGTAAAGGAGCGTTACGAAAGTATCACCATGAATACCCGCATCCGTGAGAATATCGCCTTGGCTGAATCAGCCGGTAGTGGCAAAAGTATATTCGAGTATGATTTAAATTCCAACGGTGCAAAGGATTATCTTGCACTTACGGAGGAAATTCTTTCACGTAACCAATAACAACTATGGCAAAAAACAATATGGACATTCTGCTTGGCAATATTTTGGGCAGTGCTGCTATCAGCCCTGACAATAAAACAGTAGAACAAACACCCGAGACCAAGCCAATTCCGAAACAGGAAAAACGGTCAGTCAAGGCAGAACGTAAAGAGCAACTGGACAATTCCTGGCGGCATTTCTCCTTTATCTGCTCCAGGGAACTTGTAGATAAGGTACAGGCAATAGCTTACAAGGAGGGTTTCACTATACGTGCCTTTATGGAGTATGTGATGAAACAGGGCATCGAGGCATACGAGGCGAAGCATGGCAAGGCTCGGAAAGTCAAGTCCAAAAACATCAATGATGTAATGTAAACGTGTATACACGTAGCCATGTGTACGTATAGGTATGTGTACGTGTAGCAATATATACATGTTTACACGTACACGTGAATACACAGATATATTCAAGTCAATAACAATCAGAATATTATGAATATGAATAAATACTTCTCATTTGCCATTATAGCATTCCTGATGGCAGTACCATTGGTATTAATCTCTTGTAGTAAAGACGACAATCTGGATGATGTTGAAGAGCTTCAGCCGGAGTTGAAAGTATGGACGGAGCCTTATCATGTTGAAGGTTCAACCATAGACGAGGTCAAGAACTATATGGACTTTTCAATGAAGCGATATGGTCTTGTATCGGAGGCAACAATAGCTGGTTCTATTCAACTCACTTACAAAACCGGCAACGGTAATGAGGGTATCCTATATAGCTTTTACGCTTCAAATGGAGCATTGTATTCAGTAATAGATACAGAGCTGATAGTTAATAGCCGTCTGGTCATAGAGTATTTGAAAGTCCATTATTCTCTGATTGCCCCGGCAAATGAGGCAGCACTTGAATACTGTTTCACGAACTCAGACAGGTCAATGGTCATTACGACTGCAAAGGTTTCTGATACCTGCTTCAACGTAAGCTATGCCTACGTCAATTGATATTGTATTATATAGCTTTGAGCCATCATCAGGTCTTATGATTTGGTGGTGGCTTTTTGTATACATGTATTCATATAGACGTGAATACATGACTATATGTAAACATGTATATAAGTCCACTTGTATAGGTGTATAGGTGTATACATGTACACGTGTGGACATGTATACATGTGGACATTGGATGATTGAAAGATAACTTCCTAAATTATTGATAGACAAATGGAATAATCCCTTTGTAGTTGAATTAAAATTCGCCTTTTTGTAATTGCTTAAAGCATATTTTATAAGCTTTTTGTATGCTGACAATTCACGGCTTGTCAGATTTTCACCGCAAAATTACTGTGAATATCCGAACGCCAAGTATCGATTTTCTAATGTACTTCAGATTAGTCTGGCAACCTTCCGCAAATCAGAGATTTGGGTATTCCATACAAATCTTCAGCCATTTACTTGTCTTATCTTCCATGTCTCACAGTATTGGGAGCGTGAAAATTTGAAGCCCTTTGAAATTGTCACGATTTCACAAAAGGGAAATGAATTAATTTTAATACTTAAGATATGGAAGTACAAAAGATTCATCCGGCAGAAGAGTATCTTCGCAACGAAAAGAACCCCACATCATTGTATGTCAGAATTGGTGGAGAACGTAGAAAGTTGTTCATTAACCGCAGTGACGGAGAGGGAGTGATTGGCATTATTGCAAAAGGTAAACGCAAACGAGGTTATGTTTTCAATGCCTGGTCAAGCATTGAGAAAGTCTATTATCCGACCACCGAAAATGAAGAAGAGGCAGAAAAGAAGATGATTCTCAAATACCAGAAACTTGCCAGACTTGCCACACATACAAATGATTGGTTGCGCAGGATTGCAGGTGCGGATTTGACAAAATCCCTTTACGAGAACCATATAACCACAGGAACAGGTATTGACGGAAAATGTATCAGATTGAGCACCATCGAGAAGTATTGCGGCTACATGGTGATGGCATGCTTCAGGGAAGCCTTCAAAAAGAAAGAGAAGTATTCAAGCTATAGGTTTGACTTTTGCGGTTATGACGGGACACTTTGGTGTGAACCGAAAGAGAATGGTGATATGATAGCCGGATTCAGCAAGGAATACCGAAATTGTGGTAACGGTTATTATTATCTGCTTATCAATGATGATTGTGTGATAGGTTATGACATAGACTGATATAGTTATAATTCAAACAGACCATATCGGGAAGCCCCGATGTGGACTGTTTGAAGATCGAGTATGCTGACGGTTGATTACCTCTTTTAATACTTACATTCCAGGTTGGAAAGTAGTGAATATATTCCTTGAAAAGTCGTTGGTTGTTATTCCATAGCCAAAATTCCTGTTTATAAGACGTAGTCAGTTCTGATATATGTTTGAATCTGTAACGTTATTTGTAGAACTTTTTTTACTCTTCGCCCACGCCAATGTCCGCATTCGCAAACAGTTTGCCATAGAGATATTCTGTCCATGGTCGAGTGGATCGACTATAGCCAGAACATCCCTCTGTCAAAAGTACGGCAGGAGCATTCCGCTATCAAAGATAGTGGAGAGCTCCTTAATACCGTACTTGCTGTTGGCGTTGCAGGACATTTCCCACCCGACAGTTGTAATGCTATGCTCTTACTTCTTTATAAGCTGACGCTTCCTTTTTATAATCTTAGAGTTTTCTTTTTCTTGTAATCTTCGCCCACACCAATGTCCGCATTCGCTAACAGTTTGCCATAGAGGTATTCTGTCCATGGTCGAGTGAATCGACTATATCCAGAACACCCCTCTGTCAAAGGTACGGTAAGAGCATTCCGCTATCAAAGATAGTGGAGAGCTCCTTGATGCCGTACTTGCTGTTGGCGATGCGAGACATTTCCCACCCGACAGTTATAAGGATTGTATTCAGTTATAAAGTTCCTATATACTAGTATTTTAACCATTGTGTCTTCATTCCTACTTGTGATTCAGCGAACTTTTTTCTGCAAAGTTGTTGCATCCATCACCAAATTGGCAAGTCGTTCTTAGTAAACAATCTTCCTTTTCCTTGAAAAGAGTATTGTCCACTGAAGACTTGCTGTATTGGTTTGTCTGCACTTTGTAAAACAGAAAAACTTCCCGATCACAGTCCGAAAGGACTTAACAAAAGGGAAACAAAATCAGAGTGCAGTATGAACACAGTGAATGTTTACATCAAAGGTCAGGAAGACAAGGAACTGATTAGTTTCTTGCGATATTTTCCTTCACGCATCAAGAACATAGGAATGGACGCAGTTTTTGACCGTCAGATTGTCTATGACTACAAGGATGGCCGCAACCACCTGGAGGTGGCCAAATGCGTGGCAAAGTTCCTTGTAAAGAAGTTTGGCCGTAAGATATGCAATGTGGTATTCTCGTGCATCCCTGCAAGTAGTCCGGAACGTAACGAAATGAGAAACAGACATTTTTCCGAGCTTGTATGCAAGTTTTCCGGAGCCATTGACGGGTTCTCTCATGTGAGTGTCATCGGTGAACGTACTGCAGTCCATGGAACAAAGATAAAAAAGGAAGAGCGTGCCAAACGGATAAAAGAGCAGAACAACATTGAGATTGATGCAGACTTCTTCAAGAACAAGGAGGTCTGCATTTGGGATGATGTAGTCACAACGGGTGCATCCTTTAATGCCTATGTCTCCCAATTGGAACAAGCCGGAGCTCATGTTACAAACGGCATCTTCCTTGCTAAAACAAGCTATAAATACGTACTAAAATGACAATTATGAATGATTTGAAATTTGACAGGACAGTCTCAGCTGCTTTTACAGGACATCGGTTTTATGACTTTTCCCAAAGGGAATTTATTCAGGAACGCCTTACTTCGGCAATATCCGAAGCCTATGACCATGGCATCAGGAATTTCATTTCCGGATTTGCTTTGGGAATAGACCTGATGGCAGCACAGTTGGTACAATCGCTGAAATGTAATTTGCCCGGAATATCTCTGACTGCAGCCATACCATTTGAAGGCCAGGCAGAGAGATATAATATCTATGATAAAAGAGTTTATAGACGGTTGCTTGAACTGGCTGATAAGGTAATTGTGCTCAGTGACTGCTATTATCCGAGGTGCTTCCTTGACCGGGACGAGTTTATGGTTGAGAATGCTTCATATCTCATTGCCTATTATGATGGCCGTGAGAAAGGTGGAACATACTACACCGTTAAAAAGGCACGAGCGAGGGGCATCCCGATTATTAATGTGTATTGATTTTAAATGGAACGAGTATGAATGAAATTTTTGATACTGTTATTGTCTTTTTCGTCTTCCGTCTTTTCTTTTATATCGTGGAAGTATGGTGGAATGGAGATGAACGGAACGATTTCAGAAGAGACAGATAGCAATCTTGATATATAAGTCAAGTACAGGTGAGTAGGAGTGGTCTTGCCATCAGCTTCTACAGGACAATCAAGCTTTCATTGCAAGGATAGGTTTTTATCCTTGCCGAGTCTTTGCGTATTTTGGTGAACGAAACTTCGGTATAACCCGTTATAACTCCGGAGTACCATGTCTTCTGATAGACAGAATATTGTCAATCAGAAGCACTTTCCCGTCCGATAACATGATTGTTCTTGTCACCTCGTCATATTTCTTGACTGTACCTGTTATTGATACGTATTTGCCTCCCTCTTTTTGAGTATCAGGTATGAAGTACACAAAAGTGTATTCTTCCTGTCCCGGAATCTGTTCAATGACGCAGGCGAGTTTTCTTGTAAGACTTGCCATCTCATCATCAGAAAGGAGCTTCTTGGGAGTAGTCAGCCTTGCTGTTTCGGCTATCGCTTCGTCATGGCCGGTGAGAGCGGCAAACGGAGCAAACTGGGCGGCTCGGTTTTCCATGGACATAGGTGTCCTGTTCTTTGAGACATGATGTGGCAGGTTGATTATGTCGTCATATTTACTCATGATGTCCTCCAATCTGTTTGTTACGTTCTTTCTGGGTAGCTCCATCTGCATAGTTGATGCCTTTCAGGATGGCATTCTTACCAAACTTCTTCTTTATACTCAGGATGGCTTCCTGACGTCTGCGTTCCTTCTCAGCTTTTTCCAAGTCAGCTTTCCGCTGTCTTTCTGACTCTTCGAAATCAGTAAAAAGATTGAGTTGGACGAACTTAGGTTGCTTTTTATACTGCTCCTCGTGTATGAGGTGATTCACCGACAGGTTAAGACGGCGCACGAGTAGGACAGGATTCACTATGCGGCCGTACAGCTCGGCCACTTTTTCGGAGATGACGCTGCCTGACGAAGTCGGCTCCTCGATATTTATAGTACCATGAGCATGGACCGGCACCTGTCTGCCGTAATAGTCTGTTGTAACCTTACCATGATACTTCTCCCTTATTGAAGGGTTGGTCAGCGATTCGATGTCGTATCCCACGGTAAGCACCAACTGGTCGGTGAGCAGCCTCTTGTTCACAAGGTCGAGTGACACACTGTCGGCCATCTCAAGTATCACATTACGGGCCATATCCGTCGTGTAAGCCGACTGAAGTACCTGGCCGGAACTCAATGATTTGCTTTCAGGCCGATAGGCTTTCACATATTCCATGGTAACTGGTTCCCATCCCCAGGCATGGTCAATAAGCAGTTCAGCATTGACTCCAAACATCTGGTACAGGAATCCCTCATGTTCAATAGAGCATCTGGCCACATCACCCATCGTCAGGATATTGTACTGAGCCAGGCGGTTGGCAATGCCTTTGCCTACTCGCCAGAAGTCAGTGAGAGGCGTGTGCTCCCAAAGCATCCTGCGGTAAGACATTTCATCCAGCTCGGCAATGCGTACACCGTTCTCGTCGGGCGGCATCTTCTTGGCCACAATGTCCATGGCTACCTTGCACAGATACATGTTGGTACCTATTCCTGCCGTAGCTGTAATGCCTGTTTCCGAAAGGACATGACGGATTATTTTCATCGCCAGCTCATGAGCCGTCATCTTGTAAGTTGCAAGATAGGTGGTAGCATCTATGAAGACCTCGTCGATGGAATATACGTGGATGTCATCCGGACTGATATATTTCAGGTAGATGTCGTAGATTCTTGTACTGTATTCTATGTAGTGAGCCATACGGGGAGGTGCCACCACATAGTCAATGGCAAGGCTTTTATTGCTGTCCAGTTCCTTCTTTGAATAGGATTTTCCAGCATTACCACGCTGTCTGTTTGCTAAACGGACTTTCTCAATCACCTCGAATAAGCGAGGACGGCCTCCGGTACCATACTTCTTTAATGCCGGCGAAACAGCAAGGCAGATAGTCTTTTCCGTTCGTGAAGCATCAGCCACGACAAGGCATGTGTCGAGCGGATCCAATCCCCGTTCAACACATTCTACTGAAGCATAGAATGATTTCAGATCTATGGCTATATATTGTCGTAATGGCTCTGTACTCATTATATTTCCGGAAAACGATACAAAGATAACGAGAATCCTCTAAAATTCTTGAATATTGTTATTGCTTATCAGTTACATACAGCCCATATCTCACTCTTACATGCAGTTCCGGACTGATTTACCTGTTATATGTCTGCCTTTAAGCATATCCGCTGTCGTGTCAGAGGAAAATTTTTCAGCGAAGTTATCTTGGATCTGTCAAACTGCAAGACGTGTCTTGTGAACAATCTTCCTTTAAGCGACAAGCACTTAAAGAGTATTCTTCACGCCATTCTTGCCTTATTTGCCTTCTCCAAACTTCTTATGCAGAAAAATCTTCCCGACACACAGCTGAAAGGCTGTAACAAAAGGGAAATAAATAATTCACATATTATGACAGCAACAAAATTCAACAATCGTCTGGTAACTCCAGAACTGAGAGAGGCTCTGAGAGATTATCCCCTGTATTCACAGGACGCAAAAGGAAAGGATGCACTTTGCATCGCAGTGTTTCACCTTGGCAATATCCGTTGGTATATTATGGAAGGACAGCCCGAAGGAGATGACTTCACCCTATATGGTATAGTGGTGGGCTTGCAGGAAACTGAGTATGGCTACATGTCAGCATCAGAGATGGCCGATGTCACTTACGATGCGAGTAAGTACGGACTTGGCTCATTGAAGATAGAACAGGACAGGACTTTCAGACCTTGTGCCCTTAAAGGGATAAAGGATGAAGAACTGCAGTCTTTCTTATCAAGACTATATGATGAAAACTAATGTATAACTTAAAAATTGGACAGCAATGAAGATTATTATTATGGATTGCGCAAATGCCCGCATCGATGTTTTGAACGTTCCGGAGAATATGATTAGTGAAGACGTTGAACTTTTCCTTGTAGAACACGACTACTCCTTGAATAATATTTCATGGATGGCAGTTCCTGCAGATGATATTCCGGTGCAGTTTCATGAATTTGGCATAGATGAAGAGAATGGCAAGGAGGTACATGAACAAAGGGATACCAGGTTGAAGAATTTTTCAATCTATGATAGCGTGCAGGAGGTAAAGCATCGCGAACAGGAAGAGCTCGTTTCTGCAATTCGCCAATATGGTGAGAAGGTTGCCGATGGCTATGAATGGCACTTTGAGGGTGATTGCCCGATAGTGGCAGCGTATGACTATGATGAGCCTTGTGATGTGGTAATCCTTGCAGTGAGGGTTAGCAATGATGGAAGAATAACCATCATAGGAGATGAGAAAAACGACCGGGGCAATGAACATGAGATTGATGCCGATGATATATTTGCCGGTCACATTGATTTCATTACGTCGGAAATTGAGTGATAAGAACAAAGAGGCTGTCTCAAAATAGAATTGCAAAAGTAAAAATCTTATAGATTAAAACCTAGAAGTAAAAAAAACTCCTGCTTTAGCCCTTGTTTATTGTAATTATAGGACTAAAAGCAGGAGATTTTTATGTTGTAGCTTATAGATTGTAAGTAACCCTATCTCTATTTTCTATTTTGAGACAGCCTCTTTACTCGTTGCAGTCTTACGGTTATAGCTGCTATGCGGATAAACCTTAAACACTCAGATGTCTATTTCCGTAAACCTTGAAAAGCGTCTTCCGTCCCTTTCTATAGTCTCGAAAAACATCTTTTCCGGTCTGACCCAATAAGATTTCTCTCCATAGAGAGCCTGATATACAACCATCCGCTCCTGAGTTTCACTGTCAAAAGCGGAATGGATATATTTATAGGTACCACCCTTGAAATGACGGAAATATCTTTCTTCTTTTTTAGGAAACTCCATCAGCATCTTCATGGCCAAGGGCGCATACCAGGTCTTCACTTCCTGTTCTGTGGGAGTATGCGCACCCGGGAAATGATGGGAATTGTTGTAATGCTCCAGGAACATGGGCTCATAGTGAGCCAGTCTGTCCTGTTCGCCGAATAGTCCCCAGACACGGTCTCTGTAATACGGATTACAGCAGTCAAACTGAATCTTTTCGAGTTTGGCAAACTCTTCGATTAAAGCTTCATCTATGATAAACGTCTGATTGCCGTCCTTGCGTGGGGCTTTGTACTGATGCTCACCGATTCTTTCTTTCAAGAATTTCGTCATCTCAAAGTGCGGATTGCCAAGCAATGCCGGGATGCCGACTATCGGGGCGAGCATCTGCGCAAGAAAAGATCCGCAGCTGTTACCCAGCAGCAGGTCGGGCGATTCCTGTTCAATGATTGAGCGTACCTGTTTTAATGCCTCCTTGGGATGAAGCGGAAGGTCTGGCGTTAAGACGGAGGCATGATTTTCAAATGCTTCTTTCAGAGCAACTGCCATCGGACAACTTCCTGTGGCAAAGAATCCGTGAAGGAAAAGTATCTTTTTCATTATAGTCAGCTTTTATCCATATCTTTCGATGTATCCTCTTCATTTTTCTTTTTGATAGGTCCGGAATGGTTTCCTCTATTGAGTTTGATGCCATGCTTGTTCAGAATACGGAACACAGAACTTCTGCTTTTGAAGCCGCTTGCTCTCCATATCTCATCTATAGGATGACCGGCTGCATACAGATTGATAACTGTCTTTTCTCTGTCGAGCTTTTGTAATTTTGTGGAAGAAACCTTCGGTAATGATGCAATCATCTTCGCCTGCAGGTTCACCATATGCTCGGCAGTCTTTCTCAAAGCAAGTACTTCTTCAGGTAAGGCACCCATCATTTCCAGCACATCCGATGGCTTGGTTTCAGGGAAAAGCTGGTTCTTGGAATCAATCCGGTCGTGTATGCTTATGACGCGAATAGCTTTTACCCGGCAAAATTCCAGGAAAGTAGCCAGTTCCCGACTGCCACGGATGGCATTTGAAAATTTGGGGATAACAAGTTCATCCCCCCTTTGCAGGGCAACCATGAGTTGCTTCCAAAGCGGCCTGTTGCGTTCGTTCTCATCGCACTCCTCTACAATGCGTATACATCCGAAGTTATTCATCCACTCCCTGTCTTCTTCCAGTTTGTCATACTGGGATATTGCCATAATGTAACCTATCTTTGCCATATTATAAAGGTTTTGACTGATAATCAAATAGATGTCTTATCTTGTCTTGAAAAATATATAGTATGATAATTCTCCAAGAGTATAATGAACACGACTCTGATGCAAAGGTATAAATTATATTCATATTGGTAATCATACTGATATGACAGATTTTATAATCGACTTCTTTTTTAACAACTTCTTATTATCAATAGATATGTATTATAAATCATACTATTATGAGTATGAAATATAAATTAGTATAAACTGAATATTTTATACTGACAATGTGGAATTTTATCTATACATTTGCCACATAACAAACAAAATTATGCCAATGATATATAGAAATTTAATCGGTAAGAATCACTGTAGTAGCGGTTTGATTGGTATGTCTGACGCAGGTTCAGGAAAACAAGTGAAAGAAAGTAAATCAAGTGAAAGAAAAAATACTCAAATGAGTTTAATCTTTCACTTGATTTTTTTATGCTCTGTACTCTTGTTTTACTCATGCAACAATCATGAGAAATATGATTTTGAGTCCTCTGATGAAGCTCTGAATGAATACGATAATCTTTATAAGACTGTCAGATCACAGGAAACGTGCAATGCCGAGCAACTTGCCTCATTTATCAATCTGTGGTATGAATGCTCAGACACAGTCTACAAATTTATTCAGAAAGACCCTTCGTTTACGGCTCATGCCGGTCTGACCATGAGGTTTGACAGTATAACGGATTCCATTCGCACGAGGTTGATGGAGCTTGCGGACAACTTTACTCTAAGCGATGTGGCATATGTCAAACTTCATACTTCTATCTATGGTCAGGATAAGGAACTTGACTCATTAAAGCGACATGCAACAGTATTCTTTTCCTCATTGGATAGCATTCCTGTATATACCGGGAATATTAGAGACTTACTTGCCGATTACTCAGAGTTTCTGCTTTCATATAAATTACATGGGGTACACTCAGAAGATGCGCTTCTTCGATTTATCCGTATGGAAGACTTCTTCTTCCGAAGCTTTCTTGCTTCCATTGACGAGTGCTCAGCTTTGGGTATGGCGGATATTACTGATATGACGGCCAATATTTGTGACAGCATTTATAAGGAAGCATCAAATGGTAAAATCAAGGCTGATGAAACTATTACCTATATGTCCATGAGGACAGGCCGCCGTCTGCTTCTGAATGCCAAAGTCTGTCATGAGAAACTGAAACGTGGTATAGTAAAGGATTCGCAATATGCCAATGCTTACTTGTGGATGATGTTACAACCTTATCTCTCGATAGATGCCCTTGCCATAACAATGCTGACACCGGAACAGATTCGGCTTATGACGGATATGGCAAAGGATTATCCGGCTATCATTTCCAGATTAGACAGCAAACACTTAATCAATCGGGATGTGACCACAAAAATACCGAATCAGCTAATTCGATTATACATATCAACCATCTAATCATATAAATATCATGTTACAGGAAGCTATTTTAAAATTCAGATCATCCGGTCCCATATTGTTGCCAGCCATTATTGATAATTACTGGCTTGGGGAAATCAAGACTTACGAAGATTATGCCGTACTTCCTTATGAAGTACACGAACCTCAGCCTCTCGAAAAGGTTTTGGACATGTTTGAGATGAATGCGGATCTTGCCATTCTTTACCACATAGTGCCATCATCCGCTACCGCATACGGACATGAATGCTGCGCCTACTGTTATCCGGTGACGGAACGTATGTTCAAGATAAACTGCAAGACACATACGGACGGTCTTATCCATGAGTTATATGTTACCATCTACAATTCCATTGAGGTTATGTCTGCTGACATTTTTGAAGATTTGCGACTACATGAACGTCGTGGAAAATTCATAGAAAAGCGAGAGCATGTCCAGATAATGAATGACTTCAACTGCGGACTTTGAATGAACAGGAAAACGTATTACCTCATTGCAGACATCATACAGAAAAACAGGACATGGATAAAGGTTATCGGTACAGAAAAACTGGTAGAGATGCGAATACTTCAGGATGGAATGCTGAAGCCGCTGCTGTTTAAAGCTATCACTTTGAAAAGCTACAGGGAACATTACTGTTTCAAGAGGTCCTGTACCTGGAACATCAATGAATACGATTTGAACATGGGTCTGTTGGCTCTCTGCAAAAAAGACCCTTCAGCCTCTGAACGGATTAAGCATGATGCGCTCACTTTGCGTGATGTCGAATACATTATAGAGAAAGCTTCTTTCGGTATAATAAAACTTGAACTTGACGATTATGAATACTAACAGGAAAATTTATGTTTTTTATTTTACAGTCATCCTGCTGGCTGTACTGGCGATGATGGTATTTGACCTGAATATAATAATCAAGGCTATACTGTGTTTCCTCATATTCTCTTGCCTGATGGTTATGAGAAGCATTAAAAGGGCCTATGACCTGGCCGATGATATTGACCCTGATACGTTGGACAAGATGACTTCATTGACTGATGATTATGCCATAGGAGATGAGAAAAGGAATCACGATTCCAATTTGGATTCTTATCTGAATCTTCTCATCGAAACGGATGAAGAACTTTCAAAAGACCCCACTATTGACCAGAAATCGTTCAGCTATAATGTCCGGTTGAACAGGCGCATAGCTGAACGGTTGGAGTCAATCCAGAGAAAAGAGCAGGAACACGTTGAGAATACAAATAACTAAATGAATTCACTATGATACATACATTAACCATCATCCGTTTTTTGTTCCCGTTCCTGCTACTTCTGGCATTTTTTTGCTTATATAAAAAACCGTACCGCTGCATGCAAAGCTTCATGTGGAGGATGGTAGTATTTGACAGTGCAAGAAAGTTTTATGTAAGTATTATGATGCTTGCACTCATCTTCATTAACTGGTGCTGTTGTATGACAGATCCGAATCTGGCAGTTGGACTGTCAAGCATCCTGACGCTGGCATTTTTGAACAGAAGGATTGCCGATAGTACCCTTCATATTCTGCATGAAAGGAAACGGTTTTGGTTTATCACACTCCTGATAGCAGTGGTATGTTATGCCACCCCTTATATGAACAGTGTGTTCCAGCTTTTTTTCCTGCTAAGTGTGGCAGCTGTCTTTTATCCGTCTGAAAGAGTTCTTCAGCAGAAAAGCGTACTTGAAGACTGCGACAGTTTTAAAAGCCAGGTTGAATGGATAATGAAGAACTACTATTAATGCCACTTACATTTGGAATATATATTCTTTGCTTGCTTTCCACTTTTTTAATGTAATCTAAAAATGACGCAAATGACTAACAATAAAAACAATTCTTCTCCTGAATTGAATGACCCACAGGGCATAGACCGCTCCCTGTTGGAGTATCTGAAGCCTAAATCAGAAGACCGATACAGTAAATTGGAAGCCTATTGTGATCTGCTCACCAGAGCGACATCAGGAACATACTCCACATCTGTTGTGGTAGGAAATCTGAAAATACTCCCCGGCCAGTTTGTTGCCACCATATCTGAGCTTGCGCGGAAATGGCAGTGGCAACGTGCAACAGTCCGTCAGTTCCTGACCGGTCTTGTCAATCTGGGCCATCTTAACATGGAGCAGTATTCAAAAAGCTACGTGTTTTCTGTAAGCCAGAAACAACGTCTTTCTCTCTTTGTTGAGACACCGTCTGATATATTGGACTTTAACGCACTTCAGTTTGTGCGGTTCCTTAAAGGACGCAATACTTCCAGTCAGGTAGCCCAATCCTATAATTGTTATTTCAATAAGTTAATGGAATTGGCGGTAACGGAAAATGACGGAGGCAGACCTGATTGCCATGTTCTGAAACAGCAGAGTCTGGTATTCGATTCATTGGTAAAGTCCATATTTCAGATATTGAAAATGGAGAAGGAAATGCCTGAAGAAATGACGGATTCAACCGGTCTTCTCTTTGGTAAAGACCATGTCTGGGACTGGCAGAAAGTAATAGACATCCTTGGCATTCTGGTTGTTGCGATACGTGAAAACAGGAAGCCCAGTTATATGGCAGAAACCGTGTCCTCTTATACGAAGGCAGAAATTATCCTTCTTGATAGCATCTTTGAATACTACGTATCTGACCCGGAATCATTTTATTACGATGACCCTACTCAACCTGATTTAAGCCCAGTAGGGAACAAAACGGACTATAAGCCTGGGGGCACTTTCTCTGTTGAGAACGGAACGGATTAAACGCCTTATTAACGATGCACGGCATGTCATACGCTTTTGTACACTTCGTCTTTGTCCCGCTAACGGATGGAGGTAACGACAGGCAGCGTGCTTGCACGTGCCACTTTTTTACAGTCTCGGGAAGCCTAATACCCCGACCGCTATGAAGCGGTGGGAGGGCTGACCAGATAAACAGCAAGCTGGGGCAGTTTTCTAAATGTGCGTATGACCGCAAAGGAGACTGAAAAAAAGCTCAGAATAACGCAAAAAATAAAATTGTCATTATGGGTACTACATCAAAACAAGTCATGGATATAAAGACTTCCAAAGGGCTCTCACAGACGAGCAATGAGGAGTTACGTACCTGGACGGATAAGGGATGGGAGCAGGCTATGCGTGAGGGTAACTATGACCGCAGCCGTGAACATCTTAATTTCGAGGTCCAGAAAGGTGGCATAGTCACACCGATAGATAAGAAGCGTCCGCTGACAAAACGTATGGCAGAAAACCTTGCGTCACGTGGCATCAAGGATCCGAATGAAGGGCTAGCCGAGCCACGTTTCCGGACAGTGGTCAACTTCATATTCGGGGGCTCAACCGACCGTATGCGTGAGCTGACCTTCGGCAATCAGAGAGTTGACTTTGAAAGTAAAGGAGGTAACGAACATGTACGGCGTATGCCGGAAATAGAAGAATGGTCTCGTGACATTTATCGCTTCGTGGCAGATAAATATGGAGAGGAAAACATCATTTCCTTTATAGTCCACTGTGACGAGAAAAACCCGCATGTTCACTGTGCTCTACTATCGGTAGACCAGAACGGCAAGTTTGCTTTCAAGCAGATTTTCCATGGACAGAATCGTCTGGAGTTTAAGAATTATATGCTTGCCCTGCACGATGAGCTTGCAAAGGTCAATGAGAAATGGGGTCTTACAAGAGGGGTGTCGGTTGTGGAATCTGGTGCGAAACATCGCTCCACAGAGGAGTACCGAAGATGGTTGGCCAACGCCTGTGTGACACTTGAAGCTCAGTTGGAGAACAACAGGAAGTTACTGAAGTCACTGAACGAGGAACTGGCAACAGCCCAAAAGAAACAGAAGTCATTTACGATCATGATTGATAATCTGGAGACGGAGAAAGACCGTCTTGAAGATGAACTTCGTCCTCTTCGGGAAATGCAGGCCAACAGCCAGAGCATCAGTGCAGAGATAGCACGTAAGATTCAAAATCTCGAATACCAGAAGGCTCAGGTCGAAGCTAAACTGGCAGACAAGGAAAAGAAGCTTGATGAGACTAACCGGTTGCTTGAAGCTCTTCGTGAAGATAAGGCTAACATCGAGCAGCAAGCCGGGGAACTGGAAGACAAGGCCAATCAGTCTGAACTTTCATGGGCTCATAACATGAGCTATCACTTGAACGGTGCAATGCTTGACACAATGTCACAGGAGTTCACATCCCGCTATCACCATCTGCCGGAGGAAACAAAATCCATGTTTGACGATACACTGCTCTGTCAACTGGCAGAACAGGGGAATCATGTTGTCATGGTTGCCTTGAACCTTGTGTGCGGTTATGTGGACGATGCAACGACTATTGCTAAGACTCATGGAGGTGGCGGTGGCCCCTCCACTGGTTGGGGAAGACGGCCGGAAGATGATGACCGTGAGTGGGCACGTAGGTGTCTGGCAATGGCACGCAAGATGTGTGCGCCATCTGTCAAACGGAAAAAGAGAATGTAAAAGTAAGCCTTTTGGCTTATGACAGTATCAATTGTTAAAGTACAAACTATATGAGAAAGAATATTCTTATGTTTTTAACCGGATGTCTTGCTGCGATGACAGTCTCTGCAAGTAACATCAATCACAATGCTGACAGCATTTATAAGCAGAATACTTTCAGTCAGGAGCAGATGCTCTTGCCTATGAATCCTACATATCTGAAGAATGTAAGCGAAGCAGCCAACTGGGGTAGAAATTGGTTTATAGAAATTAAGGGCGGGGCTTCAGCTTTTCTCGGATCACCCATTGGTTGTGGTGATGTGTTCGACCGAATAACTCCTGCCTTGCATGTCGGCGTTGGAAAGTGGTTCACACCCGCAATCGGTGGACGTGTAGGTTTTCAGGGACTGACGTTCAAGAACGCTGAGTTCAAATCCATGAAGTATCAGCTCTACCATGCAGACCTGATGTACAATCTGACTTCCGGACTCCGTCAGAATGAGTACGGACTCTCTCTTTGGGATATTGTTCCTTATGTGGGAGTGGGTATGATTCATAATGCGGACTGGTCTGATCCTTGCTCATGTGGCAGAGGTTCAGATGGCAGCCGTCCGTTCGTCTTTACCTATGGACTGGAGATAGGTTACAGAATTGGCAACAGGGTAAAACTTATTGCCGGAGTCAGTGGACTGACTACAGCCCAGAATTTTGATAATATGGGTAGCTCTATAAAATTCAAGGATAATATGCTTACGGTCTCAGCCGGTCTCTCCATCACATTAGGCAAGACTGGATGGAAGCGTGTGGTTGATGCTAAACCTTATATCGAGCAGAATGCTTATCTCAAGGATTACATCTCCTATATGAAGGATGAGAATATACGATTGCAGAAAAAAATGTCTGGAGATAAAGAGGTACAGACAGTCTATCCCAAGAATAACTATAGTGGGCTTAACTCACTAAGAGCGCGGTTGTCCGGGAAAAAGTCTGGCTCACCTGAAAGCAAATCAGGTATTGACGGTATAGCTGAAAACTCGGCTGATGATGCTGAAATCGGTCTTGTGGATACGCATGTACAGACTGGAAACTGCCACTCAGATTCACTTTTGTCTGCCGGTCAGAATATATCTGATAATCTTATGTCTGCAAATAATAATGCATTGGACTCAATTGCAATTTCAGGTCATTCTAAGATAACTGTGGGTGTTCCAGTGTACTTCTTCTTCCAGCTAAATTCTGATAGGCTTGTAGATGAATCCCAGATCGTAAACCTTGATGACATTGCAAAAATATCCAAGGCGCATAATTTAAAAGTGGCCATATCCGGAGCAGCTGACAGCGCCACTGGTACACAGTCCATCAATCAGGAACTTGCTCAGCGTCGTGCCAGATATATTGCTCAAATGCTTGTGGATAAAGGGGTATCCGAAAGTCTCATTCATCTGCATAGCTTTGGTGGAATAGATAAATATAAGGTCAATGACTCAAACCGCTTTGCGGTAGTCATGCTTACTGAATGATAGAAGTTGTTTTTTGTATAAGCTAAAAAGTCTTGAGACTTTCATTAAAATTTAAATCTCATATTTAAAAATTTGTCGAGAAGGTATGCTTGGATTTTCCTTGCATACCTTTTTTTATGTGGGCTAACATGGAAATGTTTTTCATACTACAACTTAAATGTTGGGAATTGATGTCTCAAGACAAAATCAGATGAATATCGAAAATGATTGGAAAAGTTGATTTTTGACGATTTTATTATATGGGAAAATATTCAATGATACTTAAATAATACCTTGTATTTTTGAAATTTATTGAGAAATATTTCCTTGGATAATTTTAATTTTATACCTTTACAGACAAATTATAAAGTATCTTAGAGTTATGTATTATTCAAGAATGATAGACGGATATTTGCTGGAATGGTCACAAAGGTCTTCACATAAACCTTTGCTGTTAAGAGGTGCGCGTCAAGTAGGAAAGTCAACAGCAGTTCGTCATCTGAGTCAGAAGTTCAAGAGCTTTGTGGAGGTGAACTTTGAACGGCAACCTTCATATAAGCAGCTATTTCAAGGCGATATTGATGTGAAACGAATTGTTCCACAAATGGCGGCTATTGCCGGTAAGCCGATAGAACCAGGAAGCACACTTCTGTTTCTTGATGAGATTCAGGCTTGTCCCGAAGCCATCATGTCACTCCGATTTTTCAAAGAGGACATGCCCGAACTTCATGTGATAGCTGCAGGCTCTTTGTTAGAGTTCGCACTTGAAGAACTGCCAACATTTGGTGTCGGCAGGATTCACTCGATGTTTATGTTTCCGATGACGTTTGATGAGTTCCTGCTTGCTAATGGCGAGAATTTGCTTATTGAGGCGCGGAATCAAGCTACGTCATCAGCACCACTGCCAGCTCCTCTATATGAAAAGTTGGTGGGGCTACTCCGTACTTTCATGCTTGTTGGCGGAATGCCTGAAGCCGTGAGCAAATGGGTGGAGACCCACGACTATCTGGCTTGCCAGGAGGTGCAGGATGATATTGTCGTTACCTATGAAGACGATTTTCCGAAATATAAGAAGCGTGTTGATCCTATGCTTTTGCGCCTGACCATGCGTAGTGCAGCCGTTCAAGCCACTAAAAAGTTTGTCTATTCTCAGGTCGGCGGCAGTTATAGTACTTCAGAAGTGAAGAAAGCCCTTGAAATGCTTATTCTTGCAGGCATACTGATTCCTGTCACACATACGTCAGCCAATGGCGTACCTTTAGGAAGTGAGGCTGATTATTCCTATCGTAAGATGCTTTTGCTCGACACTGGTTTGATGTTGCGTCTGCTGAATATGACGACCGGTGATGTAAGTGAGCTGACAACCCAAATCCTAACATCTGATGTTTCAGAATTGGCAAACAAAGGACCAATGGCAGAAATGGTTGCAGGACTGGAAATGCTGCACTACAAAACTCCGAACATCCGCCATGACTTGTTTTACTGGCTTAGAATGGCGAAAAATTCCTCTGCAGAGATTGATTATCTTGTAACATATAAGCAGCAAGTTGTTCCCATCGAGGTGAAGGCGGGAATGCAAGGCGGAATGAAGAGCCTTTGGCTGTTTATGAACGAAAAGCATTTGGACAATGCTCTTAGATGCTCAATGGAGAACTATGGAAGTTTTGAGTATCAGGATGTCAAGGATAATAATGCAGTACGTCACGTACAAATCTGCCCACTCTATGCCATGTCGCAAATGGATAAACTGCTGAGTGCCTTTGTGTGGGAGAATAATCAGTAGAGTAATGTGTTCCTTATCGAATGGCAAGGCTTCATTTCATGGAATATAACGAAAGACTTTATTTGAACATCAATGTGGAATACTATATTAATTAAAATATTATCGATATGTGGCCTTTTAATTATTTCAAAAAGAAGCGTGAAAAGGAAGAACAAGAACGTCGTCGCGCTGAAGAGCAAGCTCGCCAACAAAAGTTGGAGGAAGAGCGTATTGCACGTGAAAGAGAACGTAGGTTGGAAGAGAACCGTCGTAAAGAACTTGAACGTCAAGCCAAACTGAAAGCAGAACGTGAACAGAAAGAGTCAATACAGCCTTTTACATTTCGTTCCAATTGTCATCAGCGTTATGAAAACGACACTCCTGTTATGGGTTTACAGGAGTGTATTCGTACTGTCAGTATGGTAAAGAACACTGATGGTTGCCCTGGTTACAAGTTAGCCCCCGGCGTTGGTTACATCGTAAAGATATACAATGATGACCTGGGTAAGCCGAACATGTCAGACAAACCTATGAAGGTTGTGAAAAAAACGGCAGACATGGTAGAATTGCGTGGTTTCCCTATCGAGGCACGATCTCCTTTCGGTTGGCAAGAAGTAGATTACAGCGACTATGGTTTTGTAGTTTATTACAAAAATGGGCAAGTGGAAAAGTGTGTGCTTCATATGTATGACCGCAATATACGCCTGGAGTATTTACATTCGTCAATCATTAAAAAGGAAGAGCCGAAAGAAGATGACAAACCTTTCAATAACAACATCTCAATTAGTGCAGTAGCCAATGGTTTTACATTTAATTTGAAGTTACCAAAGGTTAAGGTTGTCAAACAACCTTATCATGGTGATGCACAAATTATCGAGACGGACTCATCTGCTTATGCTAGAATTATGAGAAAAGAGACAAACGGAACTGTTACTTTTGATATTAGCAATATAGCAGAACTTCGTTCAAAAAGAATACTTCAGCAGAATCCTACATTTGTTCCACAATTTGACTACCAATCACAAGGTAACGATTTCGAGGCAGCTTCTGCTGAAGTCGGAAATTCTTGGGAATCTGCTTCAAGTGGTAAAGAATATGTTTCATTATTTCAAATAACTCAACAGAAAGGTAAGATTGTTGCATTTATAATCAATAATCTTCCTAATGAAGATGATTTCTATTACTTGATAATGTTTAGTGAATAAAGTATGGCATCTTGGGAACATACAGACATAATCGTTGATGGGCAGCCTGTGAAAGCGCAGGCTCCTATCATCGTGTCGGCAAGTAGAAGTACGGATATTCCTGCATTCTATGCCGATTGGTTTTTTGACCGCTTAAAGAAAGGTTACTCAGCATGGACCAACCCATTTAATGGCGTGAAGTCTTATGTATCGTATGATAAAACTCGCTTTATAGTTTTTTGGTCAAAGAATCCTCGTCCGCTTCTTCCATATCTTGATTATCTCAAAGAAAGAAATATAAGGTGCTATATACAATACACATTGAATGATTATGAGAAGGAGGGATTGGAGAAAGTACCTTCACTTTTAAATCGCATTGAGACATTCAAAATGTTATCTAATAAACTTGGAGCGGACGCTGTTGTTTGGCGTTTCGATCCGATGATTCTTACAGATGATATTACTATAGATGACCTTATTAGTAAAGTTGAGAAGATTGGTGACCAGCTCAAAGGATATACGGAGAAATTGGTGTTTTCGTATGCTGACATCAAGCTTTATAAAAAGGTTAAATTGAATCTTGAAAAGAATGGCATTCCATATCATGAGTGGGAAACTGCGCAAATGGAGAAGTTCGCTATGAAATTATCAAAAATGAATAGCGAAAGAAACTGGAATTTCCAGCTTGCTACTTGCGGAGAGCAGATAGATATTGATAGATATGGAATAGCTCATAATAGGTGTATTGATGGAGATCTAATAACTCGCTTGGCGTGGGACGATAAGGTTCTTATGGATTTTATGAAGGTTAAAATTCAGCAGATGCCAGCACCGTCATTGTTTGAAGATTCACCATCATTACCTGATGGTGCAATTATTCTGCCACACAATCAATTCTTCCTAAGTGCTCACAAGAAAGATCCAGGACAAAGAGCCCTGTGTGGATGTATGGCAGCTAAAGATATTGGTGAATATAACACTTGTCCACATCTATGTGAATACTGCTATGCAAATACAACTAAGCATTTAGCTTTAGAGAATTGGAAACGTCATCAGCAGAATAAAAATGCTGATACAATAACAGGGAAATAATTATGTCAAATTTTATAGATATATTCAGAAGAAACAGAAATATCTCGTTTGTCGGTATGAGAGATGCAGCATTGACTCTTCTTCCTGCTGATCGAACGAGTCGTAATAAGCTGTATCAGGATTTAGAACGAGGTAAAGGCATATTAGATGACGAAGACCATCTAAATATGTATTTACATAGCTTCGGTAAAATGCATAAAGCGAAGCTTGATGCTGCTTTTGGTTGCATTCCTGATATTTCTGAAATCTTCTCAGAAGAAGTGGAGATTTACGATTGGGGTTGCGGTCAAGGAACAGCCTCAGTATGCTTATTGGATTTTCTACATTCAAAGAATATATCACCTAATATCAAGCATTTTTGCTTGGTAGAGCCTTCTTCTGCTGCTGTCGAAAGAGCAACACAGGTTATTGAAAGTTTTAGTTCTGCATATTTCGTAAAGTCCATTACTAAGGATTTTGACTCTTTGAGTCCGGAAGATTTCAAGAAATCGAATATTAGGAAAGTACATCTTTTCAGTAATATTCTCGATGTAGAAGCTTTTGACCTTGCACGATTCATTCACTTGTTCCAACAGCTATTCGGAAGTGATAACTATTTTGTGTGCATCGGTCCTTATTACAGCAACAACAGACGTGTTGATGAATTCGTAGCTGCCACAGCACCTGATATTATGTATGCCACGATGAATAAGGAACGTGGGACATGGCAGGGTGACTGGACAATCTCAATGCGTATATTCTTCAAACATTTCGACCGCATTGAGACCGTTGAGAATATTCGTAAACGTATTGAAGATTCGCATAAGAAAGAACAGTTCTTTGCAGGATTTGTTCTTGATGCTGTCGCAGAGGAATATAGCAAATCTGATAAGGCAGATAATGCTGAAGAACTTTATCGTTCTCTTTCTGCTTTCGATGTCAAATCAAATATACCTCTTGCTTATAATTCAAATACAGACTCCAAACTTGCAGTCTTGGCAAATATCATATCAAGAGGTTTGCCAACAAAGGCTCCGTTGTTATTAGAGAATACTTTTTCTGATTTATTCCATATTTCAACCAAGCCAAAAGAAGGAGCGATACTTGATTATAAATCTACTCATAAAGTTTCGGTGCAGGAAATTTATGAAGCCCTGCATATTATAGATCCTCGTTTTAATGTAGATTTCTATAATGGAGATATGCTTGACAGTTCCTTTGAGAAAGATTTTATTGAAAAATACTTGGAAGGTTCTCAAAGTGAATATCTGATTCAAGTTTTTGAGCCACAACGTAATCTTTCATCAATTGTAGATATTCCTGATAGAAGATTCAGCAAAGATCAACGAGTAGATTTTGCGTTGGAAATTCCTTATGGTGATGCAAGAACCGGCTTCATTCTTGAGATGGACGGTCTGCGTTATCATTCTAATATATTCAGTAGAATTAGCGATGAGCGACGTGACCGAATGGCTCTCAATGGAGGCTGGGATACATATCGTATTGAACAACTGAATAATATGGCGTTCATGCAAAATTGGGAAAGTGACGCTGCTTCAGTTGACTACTTACAGATTATAAAGGCTAATTACAAAAAGGCTCTGTCTGGAAATTGGTTGGACACTTTGCAAATAGTTCTTGCACCAATGGCAATTGCACGAGTAGAACGAATGTTGGTGGAGGCAATGATGTCCGGTGCTCTTAGTCTTGATAGCGATGTATGGAATATTGCCATTGTAGAACGTGACATCCCATGTTCTGCATTGGCTATAAAGGACCTTGCTGAAAAATATAGGTATATTTGTGAATTAGCAGCTTCATCAGATAGACTGCCGGAGATAAAGCTTCAGATCATATCAACAGAAGAATTCAAAAAATCTCCATTGCATTTGGGAAACCGTGTCGCTACTCAAATGCCAGAAGGACATTTTGACCTATGCTTGGATATATCAATGTTACTTAGAGACAACATTGATGCCCTTCCTTTGAATGTCGATGCAGATACTGTCTATCTTATCCGTTCTTCTCATTACAAGAAACGTGAGCGAACAATCTGCGCTGCAGACAATATACAATATCCTCCATTGGTTACAAAAGATGGCACAGGGTCTTATGTAAATATAAAGGAAAGGGAAGATGTCCTTACATATTTCTTGCGTGATATTTTCCGCAAGCCATCTTTCCGTCCTGGGCAGTTGCCTATTCTTAGCCATGCTTTAGCTGATAAAACTACAATAGGATTACTTCCTACTGGTGGCGGTAAGTCTTTGACATATCAGTTATCATGCATTTTACAACCTGGCGTTTCTATAATTGTTGACCCTCTCGTTTCACTTATGGTTGACCAGGTTCGAGGGTTGCGCGAAGCACGAATTGATGCTTGTGAATGTGTTAATAGTGGAATGAATGCCAAAGAGAAGGCTAAAAAACTGAATCTTCTTCAAAATGGTTCTGTCTTGTTCATGCTCCTTTCTCCGGAAAGATTTATGATGGAGAATTTTCGTTCAAGTTTGCTTACAATGACAGAGAAGAATCATGTGTATTTCTCTTATGGCATTATTGATGAGGTTATTGCGTATCTGAATGGGGACATGATTTCCGTACTTCTTATCTCCACCTTGGACGAAACATGATAAATTTCATGAATACGAAATCAGGTCGTCCATTGTCTATTATAGGTTTGACGGCTACAGCATCGTTTGATGTTCTTGCAGACGTTGAGCGTGAATTGACTCTTGGTGGAAACCTTACTATTGACAGTGAAACAATTGTACGTCCTGAGTCTGATTCACGTCCTGAACTAACATATCGTATTATTGAGGTCTTTTCTAATTTTGATGAATTGAGAGAACCTAATGAGCAGTTCTTGCTTAAAGCAAAATCAGATTGGGAACTTAAAGATGTTGTAGCAACAGCAAAAAAGAATAAGATGTATGAGCTACTGCATGAAATACCTTCAGATATAGTGCAAGTCAATCAGCATGAGACTGAGAAATCAAGGATTGCTCATATAGAGGATTTTTCAGCAGAGGATTTCTATTCGGCAGATAGTGAACAACACTATAAAAATGCTGGAATAGTATTCTGTCCACATGCACATGGAACTTTCGGTGTAGAAGATAATGTTTGGGGTACCAGGACTGGTATCTCCACTGAATTGCGAGAGCATGAGCCGGAATTGTCGATGGGTACGTTTGTTGGCGGTGACAAGCCTTCTGGTGATATGAAGTCATTTAATGAAAATGACCAAAATCTGATGGTGGCCACTAAAGCGTTCGGTATGGGTATAGATAAGCCAAATATCAGATATACAATTCATATAAATCACCCTTCATCCATTGAAAGTTATGTTCAAGAGGCAGGTCGTTGTGGTCGTGATAAGAAGCATGCCATATCTTATGTTTTATATGATCCGACAGAATTCATTGAATTTACTATAGATAAAATAAATGATATTCGATATTTGATGGGGGATGAAGACCCAACATGGCTTGAACGATATATAAATAAGTTTGTTCTTGCAGATGATATTCCTGCATTGTGCAAATATAATAACTGTACCAAAGAACAGACAGATAAGATTCTTGATATTATCAGAAAGCAAGGATTTCTGGAGAACATAGACAAGGACATTAACTTGTGGTTCCATAATAACTCGTTCCGTGGTCTATTCAAGGAGAAGGTCATTCTTGTTGAACTCACTGATAGAATAATCAATGCTAAGCCTACACTTCTAACAGAGATTCAGGCAAAGTTGAGAGACGAAGCAGGAAACGAGGATGTGTGCTTAAAGATAGATACAAGAAAAAATGCAGTTAAAATCGTTTCGGAAGAAGATAATAACAAACAATATGGTTATATCTTCCTCGACAGCCTACGCCCGACTTATAATTATCTAGGTTTTGAATATTCATTATGCTCGTATATATCTAATTGTTTGATCCAGATACTCCAATCATATGAAGATTATTCTCTTAAGACACTTATGCGCCCTTTGGAGGGAGAAGACAATATCACAGAGGGTATATATCAGGCAATGGCACATGCTGACGAAGACGGCAATGCAAGTGTTGTTGTTTCTTGGGAGAATAATGTTCAACAAGATCCTGAAGGTTTTGAAGCTTCAATCAAAAAGGAAATTCTTGCTATTTCTGAGGAACAGGGATGGCAAAATATCAATGAGGACAGATACGGAAAGTTGGATTTGAAAAAAATTGGTGATTTTAATGAGTTGATAGCTAAGATAGCCAAATGCTCAGGTGATACTAGATGGCTTCGCAATCATGCAAATAAAAGCATCTATAAAAGGCTACGAATGGCTTTTTGTAAGAAAAGAGATAAAGATGATACAGATAAAGCAATATACAGAATGTGCTGCATAGGGCTTGTAGATGATGTGACTATTGATTATCTGTCACAAACATACGAACTTAAAATCCACAAACGAACTGATGAAGAGTTCAAACAGTATATGTTGGATTTCTTCCGTAAGTATTATTCTTTGGAGCAAGCTCAGAAGAAGGTGGATGAAATTGACAAACAGCCAGGGCGTAATTATTTAGACCGTTGCCTGGGCTATTTAACAGCCTTTGTGTATGAAAACCTTGAAAAGAAGCGTTATCGTGCCATCGAGGACATGTGTATAGCATGTGAGGACAGTATCATAGAACGTCAAGCAAATGGTAACGATGAATGGCTGAAGGAGTTTATTCATCTGTACTTCAACTCTAAGTATGCGCGAACCGGCTATGAAGTTAATGGAAAGCCTTATTCCCTGAAGGATGATACAGATATAGAAGGAAAAGATGGATTCGATGTCGTTAAGAAGTATATTGAAATAATTGACCCTGTTAATGATAACTCTGGCAGTGAAGTGGATAATGTCAAACATCTGTATGGCGCGACCTTACTTTGTCTGAGAGCACATCCTGATAATGCTGCTTTGCAGCTTTTGCTCGCTTATTGCATTACTTTTTTAGGCGCAGGGAATAACCAGACACTGAAAAATAATGCTTACAACAATTATATCGAAGGCTTTATGACTTTGTATAATAGGGATAATAAGCAGGTTTGGAGTGACATTGACACTTTTACATCTTATCTAAAAGCCAAAGTTCGTAAAGATGATAAGTTTATCAAGCAGAACTTGGTTGACGATGGTAAGAAAACGATAACACTGTTTGTCCATGAGGATAAGTTAAATGAAATAACAAAGAAATATCTAAAATAATTATATCAAAATGACATACGATATTAACGCTACTTTGGAAAGGTTAGAACAGAACCTAAAGCAACTTGATTCTGCAAGAAAACAAGTTGAAAACACTGTTCAAGCAAGTGAAGGACTGCAAAATGCCGTTGCTGGTTATGTCGCTTCAATCAATTCTCTTGTTAAAGAAATCAAAGAGTGGGAGAAACAATTAGAAGGAGCACAGGTTGGAATTTCAGAAGAAGTGCAGAAGTCAGTGGGTAAAATGACCTCTGCTTGCGAGAATATTACGTCTAGTTTCACATCTTCAATCGATGCTTCTTTGCAAGAATTTACCGAGCAGAATAACTTGCTATCTGAAAGGGTCGAAGAACTTAGCGCTCTTCGTGAAGAGATAAAATCAACCACAAAAGAGATTCAAACCATTAAAAAGTTTCTTTTTGACATTTCCAAAGATTTGAAAGAATCTCAAAAGGGGCAAGATAATGCCATTGCATCAATCAGTCAAAATGTTGATGACCTTCCCTCAAATATTAAGGAACATGCTGATAGCATTACTACGAAGTTGAATCAATGGAATCAGGAGCTGAAAAAGTTAATAGATGATATTTCTCCAAAGATAAAATCTATTGAAACAAAAGTTGATGCAATTACCAATATAATTAATTGTATACAGACTTCATGCAATACCATTAAAAGTTCAACTGATAATATAATTAACGAGACTAAGAATTTGCAAAATGAATTAGCGACTTCTTCTGAAGCTACGACGAAAGCAATTAACATCAATCGTTGGATTATTATTGCTGGTATCATTATTATTGTTGCTTTGCATTTCATTCGTTAAATAGTAAGCTGTAATTGTATGCACAATCGTCCTATAGCTAAACTCATTAAATGGTTTGTCAAACGTGAGAAAGGCAAATTAGTTGATGCACGTATCCGAAATACAACGACGTTTTGCTTATCTTGATATGAATGACCAAAAGAAAATCCTTTTATTGTTCCTATTTTCCTATGCAAAAATGCTTGAATATATTCCCCAGCACCTCATCGCTCGTGATTTCCCCGCCCACAATCTCTGCCAGGTGGAAGAGACACTCACGGAGGTCTTGTGAAACCAAGTCACCGGAAAGATGTAGGGTCAGTCCGTCCTGTACGCGGTGAATAGCCTCCAACGCGTGACTCAAGGCCTCGTAGTGACGGATGTTGCTCACCACCACATCGTTCTGTGAGAGGTCGGGCAGGGCGGCGAAGTCCACCAACTGCTTCTGAAGCTGAGAAAGTCCCTCTTTCTGCTTGGCCGAAAGAAAAAGCACACATACGCCCTCCGGAAAATCGGGGAGAGCCGCTTTCAGGCGAGCAAGTTGTGCATCCGTCGAAGAAGCAGTATTATCCGTAAAAGGTTCTGCCGATGAAAGCAAATCCGCCTTGTTGAGCACAATCACCAGGTGTTTGCCTTTGCAGCGGGGTAGAATCTTTCCGGCCAGTTCACGGTATTGCTTCTCGGCACAAGTGGCGTCGATGACCCAAAGCACGATATCGGCTTGATCCAGTTTCTGGAAACTCCGCTCGATACCCAGACTTTCGATGGTGTCGGTCGTTTCACGGATACCTGCCGTATCGATAAAGCGGAAGGTGATGCCGCCCAGGTTCATCGTATCCTCGATGACGTCGCGCGTGGTACCGTGAATGTCGCTCACGATGGCGCGTTCTTCGTTCAGGAGGGCATTCAGCAGGGTAGACTTCCCGGCATTGGTTTCGCCTACGATGGCCACGGGAACCCCGTTTTTGAGGGCATTTCCTACGCTGAACGTATTCACCAGGTGATGGATGACGTGCTCAATCTGACGGGCGATGTCTTCCAGTTCCGAACGGTCGGCAAATTCCAGTTCCTCATGGTCGCTGAAATCAAGCTCCAGTTCCATGAGGGAGGTGAGGAGGAGCAACTTGTCGCGCAGGGTGGCCAGTTCCCGACTGAATCCGCCGCGCATCTGGTTCATGGCCATGCGATGGGTGGCAGCAGAGGTAGAGGCGATGAGGTCGGCCACCGCTTCGGCCTGGCTCAAATCCATCTTGCCGTTCAGGAAAGCACGCTGGGTGTATTCCCCCGGTCCGGCGGCACGGCATCCTTGCCGGATAAGGAGCTGCATCACCTGTTGGAGAATGTAGCTCGAACCGTGGCAGGAGATTTCCGTGGAGTCTTCTCCCGTGTAGGAATGAGGGCCTCGGAAAAGGCTGACCAGCACTTCGTCGATAATCTCTCCTTCAGGACTAAGGATGTGGCCGAAGGTGAGGGTATAGGGTTCGCGTTCGGCCAGCGGCTTACCGGCAACGGGCTTGAAAATGCGGTCGGTAAGGGTGATGGCTTCCGGACCCGACACGCGGATGGTGCCGATGGCTCCGCCTTGGGCGGTAGCGATGGCACAGATGGTATCTTGGGTTTGTAGTATGTTCACGTGTGTATTGCTTTTAAAATCCTTGCAAAGATACGGTTTTCGGGTTACATCCGGAAGGGGAGCCGACAGATTTATGCGGGCAGGTAGAGGGTTTTCACCAGCAGGTCGACCACTTTTTCGAGGTATTTGCGATCGGTTTCATCGAAGGTAGCCAACTGGTCGCTGTCGATGTCAAGCACGCCCCGGACTTCTCCGTTGGCCGTCATCGGCACGACGATTTCGGAGCGGGAGAGGGAACTGCAGGCGATATGGCCGGGAAACTGGTCCACATCGGGTACGACTTGGGTACGGGCTTCGGCCCAGGCGGTACCGCATACACCGCGGCCTTTCTTGATGCGGTAGCAGGCCACGCTGCCTTGGAACGGGCCGAGGTGAAGCTCGCCTTCGTGTACCAGATAGAAGCCTACCCAGAAGAATCCGAAGGCTTCTTTCAGGGCGGCACTGGTGTTGGCCAATATACTGATTTCGTTTTTCTCGCCTTCAATCAGGGGAGCGAATTGTTCAAGGAACTGGACATAGCGCTGACGCTTGTCGGTAAGGGTAGATTTAAAACTTGCTTCCATGTAGATAATTTTTCAGACAGAAAAACAGGCTCTCTTCCGGAGAAGGGAACCTGTTGATTGATAATTAATTTACTAGATTCTTTCGAGGACGACTTTAATCAGGTCGTCGATTTTGCTCTTGTATCCGGTGTTGGCTTCCTTGGCTACGCGGTTGGCAATGACCATGCACACGGTGGTGGCTTTATGGCCTTGCAGACGGGCCAGTCCGGCCAGGGCAGAGCTTTCCATTTCGAAGTTGGTGATGCGGTGTCCCTGGTACTCGAAGCTTTCGATTTTCTCGTTCTGGTGCGGATCAGCCAAGGGGATACGGAGCTGACGTCCTTGCGGACCGAAGAAACCACCACATGCCACGGTTACGCCGCGTACCATGTCGGTGCCGGCGATGCGGTCCACCAGTTCCTTGTCGGCATGAATTACGTAGGGAGCCGGGGCGCAGAGGTTACCTGTCCAGCCCAGGTGGTTGAGCAGGGCGCGTTCCATGGGCAGGTCGCACACGGCGTTGCGTCCTTCGTAAAAGTTCAGGAGGCCGTCGAATCCCACGGAGACTTCGGAACAGATGAAGGTGCCTACGGGCGTGTAGGATTGCAGGCCGCCGCAAGTACCGATGCGCACGATTTCCAGCTGTCGGAAGGTGTCGTTTTCTTCGCGGGTCTGGAAGTTGATGTTGGCCAGCGCATCGATTTCATTCATCACGATGTCGATGTTATCGCACCCGATGCCGGTAGAGGTCACCATG
>OLFW01000141.1_pt1 | contig 71660 bp, 56 predicted proteins | sample 1605351 | NCBI WGS metagenome assembly OLFW01 (sample SAMEA3888918, study PRJEB22519) | human gut metagenome | biome: human gut; feature: human-associated habitat; material: faeces | place: Denmark | collected 2010 | reverse complement strand
AGATTTACTTACCCCCAGTGTAACTGGGGGTTTTATCATGCCTATTCGGCGCCAACAAAAGCCGCCTTTCAAGACAAAGGTCTCAAAAGACGGCTCATGATCATCATGACGTTAGTGGCCATTGACCGATTCCGACACGGCGCGGAACTTGGCAATCGTTTCGGCCGCTTCCCGGCGGATGTCTTCGGGATCGCGGGTGATGCGGGCGACGCCGCTGTCCATGGCCGCTTTGGCAACGGCTGCAGCGACGGCCGGAGCTACCCGTTCGTCAAAGGCATTGGGAATGACGTGGTCTTCAGCCAGTTCGTCGTCCGAAACTAAGGAGGCGATGGCATAGGCTGCGGCCAATTTCATATCCTCGTTGATGCTGCGGGCCCGGACGGCCATGGCTCCGCGGAAGATGCCCGGGAATACCATGACGTTATTGATCTGGTTAGGCGCATCGGACCGACCCGTACCGACGACTTTGGCACCGGCTTCTTTGGCCGAAGCGTAGTCCGTTTCGGGAATGGGGTTGGCCATGGCAAAGACGACGGCGTCGGAAGCCATGGATTCGATGAGCTCTTTCGTGAAAATATGCGGTGCCGAAACACCGAGGAGGAGGTCGGCGCCCTTGACGACATCGGCCAGGGTCCCCTGCTTCTTCGCCTTGTTGGTCACGTCTGCCAACGCAGCCTGGACGGGATTGAGGCCTTCCATGCCGGCATAGAGGATGCCCGGACGGTCGACCATGGTGACGTCTTCAGCACCGGCCCGGACCAAGAGGCGGCCGATGGAAGCTCCGGCAGCCCCGGCACCGTTGATGACGATGCGGGCCGTCTTGAGGTCCTTTTTAACGAAGCGCAGGGCGCCGATGACGCCGGCTAAGGCGGCGATGGCCGTGCCGTGCTGGTCGTCGTGGAAGACGGGGATGTCCATTTCGCGCTTCAGCGTTTCTTCGATGTCATAGCATTTCGGCGAAGAAATATCTTCCAAGTTGATGCCGGCAAAAGAGGGCTGCAGGCGTTTGACCGTTTCGATGAACTCCTTCGGATCCTTCGTGTCCAGGCAGATGGGAACGGCATTGACGCCGCCGAATACCTTGAACAGGATGGATTTCCCTTCCATGACCGGCATGGCCGCTTCCGGGCCGATATCGCCCAAACCGAGGACGCGGGTCCCGTCCGATACGACGGCAATCATATTTCCCCGGCAGGTCAGGTCAAAGGACAGATCCGGATCTTTGGTGATTTCCCGGCACGGCTGGGCAACGCCCGGCGTGTAGAGTACACTCAAATCGTCGTTGGTCTGTAAGACGGCCCGAGGGAAGGTTTCGAGAATCCCCTGTTTGCCTCGGCGGATCTTCATGGCTTGTTCATCAAAATTCATGTCAAAAAACTCCTCTACAATAGTTTATGCGTTAAAAATAGCTTGCGGTTCTGTAAATTCGAGCATCCCGTCTTTGCCGCCTTCACGGCCGAGACCGCTGTCCTTAAAGCCGCCAAAAGGCGCTGTGACGTCGCGCGGGCTGCCGTTGACGTAGACGTTGCCCGACAAGATGCCTTCGGCAACCTTCGTCGCTTCTTCCTTATCGGGACCCCAGACGGCACCGTTGAGGCCGTACTTGGTGTCGTTGGCAATAGTAAGGGCCTGGTCGACACTGTCATAAGTGAGGACGCAGAGGACGGGCCCGAAGATTTCTTCTTGGGCAATGGTCATGTCGTTGGTCACATCGGTGAAGACCGTCGGATTGATGAAGTACCCCTTTTCAGGCGCTTCCGGACGGCCGCCGGCCAGGACCGTAGCCCCTTCTTCAATGCCCTTGGCAATGTACGAATCGACGATCTTCCACTGTTCTGCCGAAGCGACAGCGCCGACTTTCGTCGTTTCCAAGGTCGGGTCGCCGACCTTATATTCCGGCAGGACCTTGAGGATGATGTCTTCGATTTCTTTTTTCGCTTCCTTGGGAATGATCAGCCGCGACAGAGCCGTGCAGGTCTGGCCGCTGTTGAGCAGGAGCGAATTGAAGCACATGCGGACGGCCTTTTCATAGTCGGCCCCGGGCAGGATGATAAAGGGTGATTTACCGCCCAATTCCATGCTGATGCGCTTCATAGAAGCCAAGGCCCGCTGAGAAACTTTGATGCCGGCTTTTGTCGACCCCGTAAAGGATATCATGGCGATATTGAGATCGTCGCAGATAGCGTTGCCGATTTCACCGCTGCGGCCGGGGATGAAGTTGAAGACACCCTTCGGGAAGCCGGCCCGATCAAAGGCTTCGGCCAAATAATAAGCCGTTACCGGCGTAGACTGGCTGGGCTTCAAGACGACGGTGGCACCGACTAAAATAGCCGGGATGACTTTCTGGATAACCTGGCCCAAAGGATAGTTCCACGGCGTAATGCAGCCGATGACCCCTAAGGGACGGCGGTAGACGACGGACTGGGGCAGTTTTTCGACTAAGGGCAGGTCCGGGGCCAAGTCGATATAAGACTGGGTCCGTACGAACTGGTAGGCGATGTGGTTGGTCTTAACGAAGGAAACGGGGATGCCCAATTCCTTGACGGTGGCATCGACCATCTGCGGTTCAAACTGAATGAGCTCTTTAAGCAATTTTCTCATAAAATCAATTCGTTCTTCCATCGGCCTTGCCGCCCACGCAGGAAAGGCCTTGGCTGCAGCAGCTGAGGCAGCGGCGACATCCTGTTCACCGGCAGCGGCAACGGTCGTGAAAACTTCCTTCGTCGCCGGATTTTCAACGTCGATGTATTGGCCGGACAAGGGAGCTACCCACTGGCCATCGATATACAATTTTTTTAAGTCCATGAAAAAACCTCCTTTGTGCTGATTTATGCTACCATTATAGATAGAAATTCTCCATTGTGCAACAAAAAAGGCATCGTACTCTGAAAAATTTAAGTACAATGCCTTTACCATTATTTTGCCTCGACTTCCAAGGACTCCGATTCCGACGCGAAATGCCCCAGAACAGACCCGCCGATAAGGCCGACGACAAAGGGAACAATCCAGCCGAAGCCGTAGGCCGACAAGGGAACGGCGGCGACGATGGCTTTGGCAACGGCCAGGCTGTTAAGGCCCGGCAGGGATTCCAAGCAGGCGAAGACCGTGACCAAGTAGACCGAACCCTTATAGGCCCACTGATTAGGAAGCAAGGGACCGACGATGCCTAAGACCAATAAGGCCAGGCACGGCGGATAAGCGACGCCGAAGATCCAGCCGATGTAGGTGACGATGCCGTCGACACCGAGGAAGGCCGTCAGGGCCGAGAGGATCGAGCAGGCGACAGCCGCCTGTTTATACGTGATGCGGCCATTGACGGTCGTACTGGTGAATTCCGCAACAGCAGCGATCTGACCGATGGCTGTCGTCAGGCAGGCCAAGACGACGGCGATGCCCATGGGAATCATGACCCACGTTCCGATGCGGTGGATGATGGCTACCAAGAGCTCAGCCCGGCCGATGGACTGGGGATAATAGGAACTGACGCTGGCCCCCATGTAGAGCAGGCTGCCGTAGATGATGAGCAGCAGGACGAAGGAGACGATGCCGCAGTAGATGAGGACCTTATTGCGCTGGCCGACGCCCGTATAGCCCTTGCCGCGAATGGAGCTGAGGAAGACGGCAGCCATGATGAAGCTGACCAGGACGTCGCCCGTATTGTAGCCGCCGAGGAAGGCATTGACGAAGGGATTGTCTGCGGCAGGTTCCGCCGGCGTCCCCAAGGGGAAGAAAATCCCGGCAATGGCGATGGCCACCAAAATGAAGGCCAAGGCCGGCGTCAAATACTTGCCCATGCGGTCCATGACGTTATGCGGGTCGGCGACGAAGAAATAGCAGAGCAGAAAATAAAGGACGACTAAGGGAACCATGGGCGCTGCCGGAAAATTCCCCTGTACGCCGAGCTGGATGGCCGTCGCTGCCGTCCGCGGAATGGACACGAAGGTACAGACCAGCATCAAAGCCGCCAAGAGAATCCGGTACGTATATTTTCCGACCTTGTCCGTAATCGTATGGACGTCGCCGTTGAGGCCGATGACGATGAGCGTAAAAATAGGCAGGAAAATCCCCGACAAGGTCAAACCGGCCAGGCCCGACAAGAAATCACTGCCGCTGTTGAGCCCCAAGTGCGGCGGAAAAATAAGATTGCCGGCCCCGAAATAGGTGGCAAAAAAAGCAAAGCCCAGGATGATGACATCCCGTTTCCGAATCGACTGTCTGCTGGAATCATTCATAAGAAAAGTCCCCCTAACCCCATCATAAAGAATAAGTGCATCATACAAAAAAGAGGCGCTGCCTTCAAGCTGCGCCTCAATTCACATCATATCTTTCAGGAATAGCCTGTAGGAATTGGCACCTTACCATTGGCAGGTTGCCGCAGCGTCATCGGGCCCATCCCTCAGCTGCTCTGGATATTGCGGTATGAAATTTTGTATGTATTGGTAGTATTTTATAAAACTTTTCGCTGTTTGTCAATAACTTTTTAACAAAATCACTTCTTCGGCGACTTATTTTGACTTCCCGGGCATAAATCAGAGAGGAAGCATTCGTCGCACAAGGGCTTTCGGGCCTTGCAGACCCGGCGTCCGTGCCAGATGAGCCAGTGATGAGCCCGGCTCCACCATTCCTTGGGAATGGCCTTCTGCAGCCCCTTTTCGACTTCAAGGGGCGTCTTGCCCTTGGCCAGCTGGAGCCGATTGGATACGCGAAAGACGTGGGTATCGACGGCGATGGCCGGAATGTCGAACAAGACACTGACCAGGACGTTCGCCGTCTTGCGGCCGACGCCGGGCAGTTTCACCAATTCCTCAAAGGTCTGCGGTACTTCACCGCCATAGTCTTCACAGAGGATGGCGCAGTTGGCCAGAATATTCTTGGCCTTGCTGTGATAAAGGCCGCAGGTGCGAATCTTTTCTTCGAGGCCGTCGAGGCCGAGGGACAGCATCTTTTCTGCCGTATTATATTCCGGGAAGAGACCGGCCGTCACGATATTGACCCGTTCGTCCGTGCACTGAGCCGACAAGATGACGGCAATCATCAGTTCAAAGGGCGAATTGTAGTGCAGGGCCGGCTTCATGATGCCGTACTGGTCCTGGAAACGCTGGAGCATTTCATCTTTTACTTTCTTGGTAACAGCCATATCACTTTACTTCCTCATCGGTATCGATGACATCATTGAGACTTCCCATTTCATAGCCGCCGAGGTCGAGGGTAACGTAGGAGAACCCCGTATCCTTAATGGCCCGGACGATTTCCTGGCGATGGGCCAACACCGACGGGATCTCGTCCAATCCGACTTCGATACGGGCTACGTCGCCGTGATAGCGGACCCGCAGCGACCCTTGAACGTAAGGGGCCACAGCGGCTTCGGCGGCATCGATCTGAGCCAGGAGATGCGGCGTCAGGCGGACGCCGTAAGGAACGCGGCTGGCCAAACAAGCGGCACTCTGCTTATTCCAGGTCTGGAGACCGAATTCCTTGGACAGGGCCCGGATATCGGCCTTGTCTAAGCCCGCTTCGATCATGGGACTGCGGACCGAATCGGACAGCTCTTTAAGGGCCTTCATCCCCGGCCGGTAATCGCCGAGATCGTCGACATTGCCGCCGTCGATGACCCACTGATAGCCTTCGGACCTGGCCAGGTTCACCAAGGCCGTGAAGCGGATCTTCTTACAGTAATAGCAGCGTTCCGGCGGATTTTCCACAAACGTCGAATCGTCGAACTCCGTCGAATTGACCAACCGGTGTTCGACGCCGATGAATTCCGCCATGGCCTTGGCATCGGCAGCTTCACTCCCCGGCAGGGTGGCCGATACGGCCGTAATGGCCAGGACCTTATCACCCAGCGCTTCATGGGCGGCATAGGTCAAAAAAGTACTGTCCACGCCGCCGGAAAAGCCGACGACGACGCTTCCCATGGAGGTCAAAATAGCTTGCAGTTTTTCATATTTCTTGCGCGTATCTGTTGAAACCATAAGGATTCCCCCTTATACAATAGTGCAGAAAAGGCACCTTCTCCCCTCTTCCCGCGAGGGCCCCAAAGAGCCGCCGCGGAAAGGAAAGCAGAAAGAGCCTCCCTGTTCGGCCATCGTCCCCTCAATGGCCGGCTTAGAAGAAATGAGCCGATTCTTCTTTCAACACGGCATCCCGCAGGGCCGACAGCTTGCTGCTGCGCTGGACCCACATTTCTTCCGGATTGACCAGCCGCAGGTATTCAGGCCACAAGGTCTGAATCTGTTCATCGGCATAGGTCATGATATCCTTGAGATTCGGTTTTTTATAGACTAATTCACCCTGTTTAAAAATGGGAACCAGCATTTCCTGAACGCGGTAGGTCCCGGCCGGAATCGTCCGGAAACGCCAGGGAGCCTTGTCGCTCTTTAAGAGCAGATCCTTCGATTCATCGATGCTTTCCCCTTCGAGGATGATGATGTCAGCCTTCATCTTGCCCGTCTTCTTGTCATAGACGCGAAGGACGTTCTTGAGGCCCGGATTGGAAATCTTTTCGGCATTGTCGCTCATCTTGATTTTCGGTACGAACTTACCGTCGTCGTACTGGCCGACGAGCTTGAAGACGCCGCCCAAAGACGGGCTGTCCTTAGCCGTAATGAGGTTGGTGCCGACGCCCCAGGAATTGATGGCGCAGCCCTGGCCCTTTAATTCAAAAATAAGGTTTTCATCGAGGTCGTTCGAGGCCGCGATGACGGCGTCCGGGAAACCGGCAGCGGCAAACATCTTATGGGCTTCCTTCGAAAGATAAGCCAAGTCGCCGCTGTCGAGGCGGATACCGTAGACTTTAGGCAAGGTACCGGCAGCCTTCATTTCCTTGAAGATCGTAATAGCGTCGGGAACGCCCTGCTTCAATGTATTATACGTATCGGCCAACAGAATGAGGTTGTTGGGATACTGTTCGGCATAGCGGCGGAAGGCTTCCAGTTCCGACGAGAAGCTCATGATCCAGCTGTGGGCCATCGTCCCTAAGACAGGCATGCCGAATTTCGCCCCGGCCAGGACGTTACTGGTCCCGTTGAAACCGCCGATCATAGCCGAACGAGCGCCGTAGACACCGGCCGATTTGCCCTGAGCGCGGCGCAGACCGAATTCCATGAGATTATCATTGCCGGCAACAGTCCGAACGCGGCGAGCTTTCGTGGCAATGAGGCTTTCATGGTTCATGATCATGGACATGCACGTTTCCAAGAGCAAGGCTTCGTCCTTCTTGGTCTGGACGCGAAGGAGGACTTCCTGCGGAAAGGCGACAGTGCCTTCGGGCATGGCATAAATATCGCCGGTAAAGCGCAGTTCCTTCAAATAATCGAGGAATTCCTGACGGAAAAAGCCGGTACTCTTCAAGTACGCCAAATCATCGTCGCTGAAGTGGATGTTTTCCACATAGTCGATGAGGTGTTCCAAGCCGGCGACGACCGTATAGCCTCCTTTAAAAGGATTATTCCGATAATAGCGGTCAAACACGCACTGCTGCTCGTGCTTGCCTTCAAAAAATAAGCCCTGCATCATCGTCAACTGATACAGGTCTGTCAACAACGCTTTCGTGTACAAAATAACTCGCCTCCAAAAAGATGTTATACCTATTATACATCAGTTAGTCAAAAAGAGATAATCAATTACCGATTTTGCATGCTTTTCAAAATGTTATACAAACTTAGCATGACACCCCTTTATGTATGCCGGATATGAAACAAGCTGCTCTTCCGATTCATACAGGATGAGCAGCTTCGTCATTATTTTCTTTTCATAACCTTGCGGGCAGCGGCGATGACGTCTTCGGCCGATAAATGATAGGCCTTCAATAAATCATCGGGCTTCCCCGATTCGCCGAAGCGGTCCTGAATGCCGACCAGTTCGACGGGAATAGGATGATGCTGGGCCAAGGCTTCGCAGATGGCGCCGCCGAGGCCTCCCATGATCTGGTGTTCCTCGCAGACGACAGCCGCCCCCGTTTCAGCCGCACAGGTGCAGATCGTATCGACGTCGAGGGGTTTTACGATGCGGACGTTGACGACGCGGGCCGAAATTCCTTCCTTTTCAAGGGCTTCTGCCGCCACCAAGGCTTCATGGACCATGAGGCCGTTGGCAAAGAGGGTCACATCGCGGCCGTCGCGGAAAATCGCCGCCTTATAGAGGTCAAAAGGCGTGTCTTCCGACGTAATGACCGGTGCCGGATTGCGGCCGAAGCGGACGTACGACGGGCCCTGAATGTCATAGACAGCCAACGTCGCCTTGTACGTTTCCCACCAGTCGCAGGGCGTGATGACCGTCATGTTGGGAATGGTCCGCATGAGAGCGATGTCCTCGAGAGCCTGATGGGTCGCCCCGTCGGGACCGACGGAAATACCGGCATGGGCCCCGCCGAGCTTGACGTTTAATTTATTGTAGCAGACCGTGTTGCGGATCTGTCCCCAGCCGCGGCCGGTCAAAAAGACGCCGTACGTCGACACAAAGGGAACGAAGCCCGTCAAAGACAGGCCGGCTGCCGTGCCGACGAGATCTTGTTCCGAAATGCCGACATTGATGTATTTATCCGGGAATTCCTTGCGAATCCATTCGGTCCGCGTCGACTTGGCCACGTCGGCGTCGAGGACCATGACGTCATCGTGAAGGCGGCATAATTCTAAGAGGGCCTTGCCATAGCCGTCACGCATCGGTACTCGGTTCATGACCGCACCTCCAATTCTTTCATAGCCTGCTTGTACTGGGCTTCATCGGGCGCAGCCCCGTGCCATTCGGCCTGGTTTTCCATATAAGAAACACCCTTGCCCTTGACCGTCTTGGCCAGGATGACCGTCGGTTTATCCGTGCGGGCCTTGGCCTCCCCGTAGGCATCGTAGAGGGCGTCCGTATCGTGACCGTCGACGCGCAGGACATGCCAGCCGAAGCTGTCCCACTTGGCATCCATGGGCTCCATATCCTTGATGCCGGCCATGGAGTCGACGAGCTGCAGACCGTTGCAGTCGACGATGAGACAGACGTTGTCCAAATGGTGCTGACCGGCAAAGGCCGCCGCTTCCCAGATCTGGCCCTCCTGCTGCTCACCGTCGCCGATGAGGCAGAATACCTGCTGCGTCTGCCCCTTTCGCTTCAAGCCCAAAGCCATGCCGTTGGCAATGGACAGGCCCTGCCCCAAAGAACCGACGGCACAGTCGAGACAGGGCAGCTTCTGCAAGTTGGGATGGCCCTGAAGGGGACTTCCTACCGTCCGCAGCGTATCGAGCCATTCCAAAGGGAAATAGCCCTTATGGGCCAGGGTGCTGTAAAAAGCCGGCGCCGCATGGCCCTTCGACAAGACGAAACGATCCCGTTCCGGCGCATGAGGCCTGTCGGGAAAACACGTAAATATATCGGTAAAATAGAGCGTGGCCATAATTTCGACAGCCGATAAGGAGCTGCCCGGGTGGCCCGACCCGGCACGGTAAATAGACCGCACGGTATCCCGCCGTATCTGCATACAGACGTCGCGTAGATCATGCCTCATGAACGCATAGCCTCCTAATAATATACAGGTCGATTAAGAAAAAAACGCCGCAGTACTCCCCTTTCATCGGGCAGGCGGTACGCGTGCGTTCGGACAAACGACCTCAGTTATTCGCTTCCGTTTCTTCAATTAATTGTACAATGATTATATACGCAAGTCAATCGCAATCAACGGCCCAAAGCCGCTTTATGCAAGTATCGCAAAGGCCTCTCCCCCATCTCCCAAACGCAAAAAAAGCCCTGTCAGAAAAGACAAGGCTTTCTCAGCAATTTTAAAAATCGACTACTCCTTCATGGCCTTTACGACGTCCGGATCGACATCGAAACTGTATTCCTCATTGGGGAAGCTCCGATCCTGAACGTCTTTGATGTACTGACCGACGGCATCGACAATGGTCTGATGAAGGTCGGCATAGGTCTTGACGAACTTCGGACGGAAACCGCCGCTCATGCCCAGCAGGTCCGTGCAGACCAAGACCTGACCGTCGCAGACATTGCCGGCACCGATCCCGATGGTAGCCGCCGTTTTCAAAGCCTTGGTAATCTCAGCGGCAATATCCGTCGGGACGCATTCCAAGACGATGGCAAAGGCACCGGCTTCTTCCAAAGCCAAAGCTTCCTGAATCAGGCGTTTTGCCGTTTCGGCATTTTTCCCCTGCACGCGGTAGCCGCCGAGCTGATGTACCGACTGAGGCGTAAGGCCGATATGGCCGACGACGGGAATGCCGGCCGTCGTCATGGCCTTGACAGCTTCACAGACACTGGCGCCGCCTTCTAATTTCACGGCATCGCAGCCCGTTTCCTTCATCAGGCGTCCGGCATTATGAAGAGCCTGGCAGACACTTTCCTGATAGCTCATGAAAGGCATGTCGGCGACGACCAAAGCCCGCTTCGTCCCGCGGACGACAGCCGCCGTATGATGGACCATATCGTCCATGGTAACCGGAAGCGTCGATGTATGCCCCATGACGACGTTACCCAAAGAATCACCGACGAGGATCATGTCGATACCGGCTTCGTCGACGTTCTGCGCCATGACATAGTCATAAGCCGTAATCATGGAAATAGGCGTCCCTTCCCCTTTCATTTTCTTGATGGTCAGATTCGTTACTTTCTTGTTCATTCGTGAACTCCTTCCGCCATCGCAAGGATTTCTTTCAGTACTTCATACTGGTGTTCCGTAATCGTTCCGTTTTCTAAAGAGAGTTCCCCGGCAGCCCGGCTAAAGGCACAATAAGGCCCCACCAAATCGGCCGGCATGGCTTCCAGGTGTTTGGCCACCGTCCCCGTATCGCCCCGCGAAACAGGTCCGGTCAAGGCCTTCTGCCAGCGGTCGGTGCCTTCGAGGTTTCCCACCGTCCCCTTAAGGAGGGGCATCAGCGACTGCGCAGCCTCCTTGTCCGTCTCCGTCCAGCGCCGCATGAGCCGCTGCCCGAGCGCGACAGCCGTTACGACGTAATTGGAGCAAAAACAAGCAGCGGCGTGGTAGAGGACCCGTTCTTCCGGCGGCACAAAAAGAGGCTTGCTGTCAAGAGACGTCACCAGCGAAAGGGCCGCTTCCTTGGCCCGGTCATCGCCGTCGACGGCCATATAAATATGGCGCAGCAAATCTCCCGACGGTGCGGCAAAGCTCTGCAGCGGATGAAGGCTGCCCACCGAAAATCCCAAGGCCGACAACGGCGCAAGAGAAGACAAATCCATGGCCCCGCTGCAGTGAAGGATAACCGTATCACAAGCCCCGTCATCCCCGGAAAGAGCCTCTGCCAGCGCCCCGGCAACGCTCCCGATCACATCGTCACGTACCGTCAGCAGCAGGACATCACAGTGCCGAAGAAGATCGGCCCCGTCGGAATAGGCCTTGACCTGAAGGGACTGCGCCCGCTGCGTCGTATGTTCTTTTGTGGAACAAAGAATACCTTCAACGGCCGAAGGCATGGCTAAAACAAAAGAAGTGCCGACTCTGCCGGCACCGATAATCCCTAAACGCATGATGTACTCCCTCAAAAAAAGCGCATTCCACCCGGGAATGCGCACAAAAAGCCTACGTCTACAAATTTCGTCCCAGTCTTTCGATCCAAGCGACATGCTATGAAATTAAAAATATGTGCAGCCGAGACCTTAGCGGTACGGATCCCACGGATTCCGTCCAATCCCAGTTACAACTACAGAATACACTATTTGTGAAAACTTTACCAATATCATTTAGGAATAGACCTTCATCTTCGCCCGGCGCAATCGAGATAATAGAACTATCTGAACATCCTTCAAATAGAGATTTTCTTATTGGCAATTAAAGCCAGCAATCGACGCGACGGACCGGACGGCTTATTCCTGCCCGACTCCCAAGCTTCCACCGTCTTTAAAGATACACCAAAGAACTCGGCAAATAACGCCTGCGTATACCCCATCCCTTGCCGAATCGCCTTAATGTCCTGAGAAGAATACGATGCCAACGGTTCAATCACAATCCTTCGAGTACGCCGCGGCAACGCTTTAGTTCGAGTATCAGTTATAGCTTCTTCTAATGCCCCGGACAAGATGTCAAAAGCTTCACTCATATCAATCACCTCTATCCCCATCATACCCTATTCAATCGGGTATAATCAAGAAAAGAACCGGCTGTATCTTAAACAAATAGCTAGCGCCCTACGCCGCACGTCGTTACAGATACGCCGTAATTAGGGCAAAAAAATAAACATATCCGAACCGGCATTCCTGCCACATTCGGATATGTTTGCTTTGGTGGGCGGTAATGGATTCGAACCATCGACCCCCTCGATGTCAACGAGATACTCTAACCAACTGAGCTAACCGCCCTCAATATGAATTTGTCATGCGACTTTATTATTATAACGCATCCTCGATGTCTTGGCAAGTCCTTTTGATTATTTTTATTTTGAAGTTATTTTTCTCTATCGTTAAAACAAAAAAACTATACTTCAACAAATACTCTTATCTTCCCACAAAGCCCTATATCAGCATTATCCTCAACTAAGGCTTTTTAAAGCTATTCTTCCATAACTAATCTTCTAAAAATCCGTAAAATAATATTAACTAATCGATAAGCGTAATACAAGCTAGAAATAGTCGAAAAAATAAACACATATAATAAAACATCTGAGACGGGAATATTAAGTCCCCCAGATAAGTAGTTCATTATTACCATATAAAGAAATAATAACCGCTAGAACAATAACTATTCCTTCAAAATAAATCAAATCTCTAAAACTGTCAATCAATTGTTCTACTACATTTCTTTTTCGTATACGCTCGATAACTGGTTTATCCGTAACTCCTAAAAACATAGTCAAAGCTGCTGCGGTAAATCCCACCGTAATCGTAATGATGGTGATAATTACTGTGATGATGTCAAACTTATTATCCCCCTGTAAGCTAGATTGTGTAGTAAAGAATAATACTGTGCTTATGATTACTAATACAATGGTATTTTTAATATTATCTTTTAAAATATGGCCTAACCATCTCATATTAATCACAGTCCTTTTTATAGGGCATCATATCTTTTATTAAAGTAAGGTATCATAGCTGAAAAAAATTTTATCATGAGTAAGCTTATCTATTTTAGAAAATGGAATAACAAGCTTATCTTCTATTTTGGGATCAAGTAAATCAATCCTTGATACAGGAGAATTAATATCTTCCTTATAGGCAACAGCCAATCCTCTACATGACTTTTCGTTTCTTAATCGAGTCACTAGCTTGAAAACTTTCTGACTTAAACCAGCGTCCTTTGCCCTTGTACCTACACTAATCTTAAGATTCATTCGTTTTGCACCATAAGTATCCACATTTTCAATGACATCGTTAAGCGCACCACCAGCTAAATCATCACACACTATTTCAACGGAACGTATAAGAGACGTTTCTGAAATATTCTTCGAATCAATAAGCGGCTCAAACTGAAAAATAAGTTGGAGTTCTGGTTGTATCTCCGAAAAATATTCTGCCACACCATCGGCACTCACGCTATAAAAATTCCGCTGCACCCCTACCAAATGTTTGTCCGGGGCATAGATAACAGTCATGTCCTCCCCAATATATTCATTTTCCTCCAATGGGATTTCCGTAAATACACCATCAAGATTAATCTTCCCTGGCATGGCTTCATCTCTTACCTTTATAAATTGTAACTTCCAATATCCATTTTCTAATTTTTCGATTGTTTGTAACTGTATAGAATTATCTACCAGGTCCCCACGTCGGTTCCAACGCCGTTCAGATACAGGCTTATCTTTCATTATTTTTAAAACTTCTTCCAATTTTTTATTCTTATCGATAGTAAAATTATTACTACCTACGGATAAATCGGCCACAGATACATAAAATAATGGACTTTAACAACTGCTTTTTTATCACTCATACTTACAAGTTCCCTTTATTTAGTTTCATCTATATTTATTATAAATAAAATCAATGTACTAATCAAATTTGAGACTTTCCTTAATTCTTTGTCAAATCGTCTGTAAAAAAAAACGGACATGAGTAATCTTTCACTCACATCCGTGCTTTAATCAATCCACCTAATGTTACGTGCAAGTATGATTAAAGCTATATTTCGATATATATTTTCCTGCTGACATTTTTCTTCTGGACTGCTCAAGATAACAAGGTCTTCAATATTCTATTCCGCCTTATCACTATCAGCACCACAAGACGACTTCCATCTTAAATTCAATACTGCTGCTTAGTAAAAGCAACCTCAGTTTTGCATATCACATATACTAACCCAAATAATCATAAAATTATTGTCATTCACGATTATATTATCTTAATGCGTCGTTCTTCTTTATAAAATAAAATCATCAAGAAATCAGGGATGATTTCTCATATACGAACGAAGTTTTTCCAATGCCTTTGCTTCAATTTGGCGAATTCTTTCTCTAGTAACATTAAATACCTGACCTATTTCTTCCAATGTATGCTCTCTATTCCCATTTAAGCCCAATCGCAATATTATAACTTTCCGTTCCTTATCTTTAAGAATATCGAGTATCTCCATAAGATGTTCAGAACACATACGTCTCAAGGCTTCGTCTTCAACAGTTTCAATACTAGAAAATCTATTCTCATAACGATGATATATGTCATCAAAGTTTTTTGGTAGCACCATTATTTGCGAGAGACGATATAACTCAGACCCTTCACAGGAAGTATATTTTGATAAAATTTTCCTAAGTCTCCATATAGAGATATCATTCAAATCGATATTTCCATAATTATCAATAATCTCGACCCAACATTTTTTTACAGTTTCCATATAGTGTGCTGGAAGTCGAAAATTATACTGAAAGTATGGTAAATCTCGATTCATCACTTGAAATATCCAAAGACCCACATAAGAGGTAAAAAGACCTTCAACCTCGTCATTATGGTGCCGAATAGCATATATTATGCCAATACAGGCTTCCTGAAATGCATCTTCTAAGTCCATCCCATCTTCTTCATACACTTTTAGTGCATTCCGTACCGCAAACCTCACGGTCGCTTCAAATAATCTTTGTTCAGATTTTTTCCCCTCTTTATCATGTTTGTGAACATTATTGAGATGATAATTATATTCTCCTAACCTTGTAGGCCTCAGTTTCCTAATACAATCAATCGTATACTTCATACCTGGATATTCTGACACAACCTTGTCATATATTCTATCGTAGTCAAGTTGTGCCATATCAAAATCATCATCAAAATCCTCAAAATCACCTTTAGCCCATTTTTGACGTCGTTCATCCCATGATTGAACTACCCCTGAATATCGATCCGAAGCATCATATCGTTCTTTCAACTGAATCATTCCTGATTTTGATGTATCATACTCAGCAATAAATGCCCCATCTACCTTCAATACGTGAATAATCTCATCTTTGATATATTCAAATTTATTATCAGAAATAACGGGTTTCAATCCCGATATCTGTAAACTTATTTCATTTTCCCACTCGTCATACAGTTTGATAATTTGATAGCTACCTTTTCCTCCTTTTTTTACATATTTCAAATTCAATTCTTCATTGACCTCATATACACGTAAAAAAAGTAAGACACCGCTAGGACTACCTGAAAAATAATTCATATATGCCTGCATATTCCAAGCAGGCATATACATTTTACTCAATTTTCTGATAGAAATAGCATTCACAAGAAATTCTACTTCAGATACAATCACAGCAACATACTTTTTCTTAGCCGGTATATAATTTTTATCTTCGAGTTCCATATGGATATCTGTTATTGTCCCGGTATATTTCCCATGATATCTGTCCGAACTGAATTCACTCAAATACAGATACGTGTTTACTTGTTCAGGCCGAATAATGTGTCTTGCAAATGTCGTAATCTGACAGTAATCAGAATAAATTTTTCCCGCATCTTCTAATAAGAACAAGGTACTCGGATCTTCACGTAACGAATATATCACATCCATCATAAAATGCAGCCTCACATGTATTTACTAATTACAAATAGTGGCTCAGATTCAAGAAAATCGCCCAATTCATTTAAGCCCAAACACATAATGACCCTTGCTATCTTATAAGGCGTAGGGCAATCCGGATACATTACTGAAAATAAGTCTGCAATATAGTGGTCTGGGTCAACTGACCCAATATTGTAATTACTACCATAAGAATCATAAAGCGCATCTAATTTGGCAATCTTTTCAACAGTATCAATATCTTCATAGCAATATTTAATTGCATATGCCATTCCAAATTTCGCAGCTGATAAGGCGTCTTCAAAAAAGCCTGATTCTTTCATCTGATTCGCTATACCCGCAGCATGTCTTGACAAAGGTAAATTTGTAATATCTTTAGTTTCCATAACTGATCTCCGTTATCGAATCTCTGTATGCATCGAAGAGACTCGTTCCAAGTTATATTCATGAATAAGGCTAGAACCTAATTCCTTCCTTGCAACCTGTTCATCAATTTCACCCGAATATGCAAGAAGTATAGTCTGTTCAGCCATTATAGGTAATGTTCGTATGATATTGGCCTTATGTGTCGGATCCAACCGACCAAATGGAGAATCAATAATGAGTGGCCCTCTAAGTGGTGCGTTTTTATGGAGAGCCCCAATTAAAGCTAGCGCAACAACGTGTTCATATCCAGAAGATCGGCCCGGCACGCGCCTCCCAGATCGATGAATTATTTCAAGGCCATAATTATCATTAATCTCTAAGCCAATATAGTCTGGATCGCCACGAAGCTGCACAAATAACTCAGTCGCATCTTTTTCTACATTACTCTTTAGACGTTCACGGTATTGAGTCTTACTTTCATTAAAAACATCATATAGATGTTTGCAAAGTTCGTAGCATTCGCTTGCATGTCGATAATTATTACTTCCTGCAAGATTATCAATAATCTTGGAAACACGTTCTTTGCTGGCATTTAATTCATTAACTTTTTGTTTTTCATCCTCTATGCCTCTGCGGATATCATAAATATCCTTTTCTATATTAGAGAATTCCCTGGAGATTGTCATTATATCCTCTTCATTTTCGTTAGGACTATAACGAGCAATATGTTCTTTAAGTTCTTCAATATACTGTGCATCCGTAGTAATAGATATTTGTAAATTAGCCACTCTCTCCTCGAGAACATTGACTTCTCCCCTAACATCTTTCACATCTTTCGGTAAATCTAGAATGATTTTTAGCCGGTTCTGTAATTGATACAAATATTCCTGCTCTTCATTCGTAAGCCCTTTAAATGCAGATGTATAGTTTTGAACCTTATCGTTAAGCCGCGCAATAATATGTTCAGTTACCTCTTGTTCACAAATAGGACATACCCGTTCATTAATGGCTTTCTTTATTTCATTTATAAAATTTTTAGCTATTATTTTTTTTTGCTTCTTAGAATTAAGCTCTTTTTCTTTTGACTCAATTTGTTCAGTAAGATTTCTTATCGTGGTCAACAGCATTCCTTTCCATGCTGTTTTCATAAGCTCCTTAATCTTTACTCTCACATTTTCAAGCTCAAGCTTATTCTTCTCTATATTATCCTCCCTATATTTTTTATCACTGATCCATTTTTGTAGCGTCTTTGTTTCTTTCATCCGTTCACATAGTAAATTGCGTTTTTTTATATGTTCTGATAATTCAGCATTCTTTGCACTAATAATATTTTGATGCTGTTCAATATTAGCCACAAGATTTTCTAGTTCTTGACCATACTTATTTGTTTTATCATCATTACGAGCTGCTTTATTTTTTTCTGATTCGTACTTGGAAAGTTTTTCGCCTATATCCCTGACGCCTTGTATCAAGACTGGAACACCAAGGATTTTTTCAATGGCATTCTTAATATATTCCCCTTCTAAATTGTTAACCTCCAACAACTCCTCATATTCTTGTAATAATTCCGCATCAAATAAAAAAAATCGCGAAACTTGCTCAGGCATAATCAGATTTATTTCATGTTTACAATCATTAGGAGAAAGGATAGAGCCATTCTTCGTTAGAGATAGGTAACGATTATAATCATCTTCCCCATGAGGAGTAATTACCCCTGTTCTTAATATATACCCTCGCTCCAGTTTATAAACGTCCTCACCATTAGTCATGTCTAAAACAACTGAAAATCCGTATTCTCCATTGTTCGCAGCCTCTGAGTTTTCCATCTCATGAAGATGATGCAGAAATCCGTTTCGCCTCTGGATTATCCCAAATAAACAATATCTAAAAGCATTCAGAAGTGTTGTCTTACCTCTACCATTATTTCCCCAAAAAATAGTAACACCCGAATTATCTGTAAAATCTATTACCTGATTACCTTTATACGGGCCAAAATTATGCATGGTCATTCGCGTAAAATGCAGCATACTAAAAACTCCTTTTAATCTTACTTGATATACTCATTGATAAGTGTCAGGGTATCTATCCTAGCTTTCGAACCATTATCCTGATTCTCGTACTGTATCAAAGCAATTTTTTCAACTAACTCCTTTGGGACATCAGGATATTTTTTCACCCTAACTTCTTCCAGAACTGACAGCAGTTCATCAATATTCTGTCTCATCTTCATATCCCCCGTTCTTTACTGTCTCATAATCAATTCCATACCTACGAGCAATAATTTTTAAATCAGTTACACAAGATGGATTTTCCGCCCATTCTCCGAATTGAATCGCACGCGCTAATTCAGCTTCAATGATGGAATCACTTTTATCATTCTCATCGTGCATTTGTTCCGGTACCACTATTGCATCATACAACTGTGCAAAATACTTATTTTTATAACGTCGCAAAATACGTCCGCGACGTTGTATAAACTCACGAGGATTCTTAGACGATGCCAAAATTAATGCATGCGTGGTAGCAGGAATATCTACCCCCTCATCTAAGCAACGAATAGAAACAAGAATTCCCCCATGCATCATAAAATACTTTAGCGTTTCAGCTCGATCACCCGACATATTAGAGTGGTATTCATATGCATTATATCTATTCTGAATTAGTAATTGTAATACATCTCCGAGTTGCTCTTGATTATCACAATAAATAATCCACCGTTGCCCCGATTCATAGTTTTTTTGTATCACAGATAAAGCCAAGGGGACTTTATTAGCAGCTTGTTTAATAATCCTTGCCCGCTCAATAAACTTCATCTGAAGTTTCGTGTTCTCTGCAATAATCGTCTCAATAGGAACCCCTTTTACAGTATTAATAGCAATTAATCTATTGATTATTTTTGTTAATTCATTCCACTCAGCTTGTTCATCAATGTTTAAATAAACTTGCATAGGATGATAATAATACTTTGTTAATACACCAGCTTTAATGGCATCTTCTAGGGAAAATACGGGCGGTATAACACCTTCAAAATAAGAAAATATACAGTTTGTTCCTTCGGGATCTCCATATCTCACCGGAGTCGCCGATAAGCCCAATCGCTCCCCAGCATTAATATTTAATACATTTCTCCTTGCCGGGCTCCCTACCCGATGAACTTCATCTGCAACCAACAACAACTGCTTATCGGAGACAACATTTTTCACAAACATATCGCTACATGCAGTATCTATAGTTGCAATTGTAATACAGTTCATTCTTCTCATTCTAGTCCATAAGGCTAAAATTCCCTTATTCTTCCAAGTATTATGACCATCCCCACACATTAAATACTTAATGTCTATATCCGTTATATTATCAGCAATTTCTTTTTTCCATTGTCGTAATAATTCTTTTGAAGGAACAAGAACTATTACTGAGCAATTACGATTTAAGGCATCTCTAATAGCACATATAGCAGTAAAAGTCTTGCCACTCCCTGTAGCATGTTCTAAAATGCCTCGTCTACCACGCTTCACCCAATTTTCAAGAGCTTTTATTTGGTGTTCTCTAGGTAATTTTTTAGAATTTTTTTTATTAGGTCTCCATTTTCTGGATAGCTGTAATGTCGTGGAAATTTCTTTTAAAAGGGGCCTCCAATTATATCCATTACTTTCATCAAGAAGCTTTTTTCGCAAAGCATCCGGAAATTTATAAACCGATGCATGAGGCTCAGCTCCACTCCACAATCGTTCAAAATATTGTTTTGCACTGTCAACTCTAAAGGCATCCCTTGTATCAGACCAACTGGGAAATACATCTATTGACTCCAAATTTCCGTCTTCAGATAACCCTTGAAATGTTTCATTCATAGAGCCCCTAAATCCGACAGAATCCCCCACTACATCAGTAAAAATGCCAACTTTATCATGAAACAATCTAGCAAGATCCGGTTCCATATTGGTTCTAGGTATAGCTATCTTAATATCAAGAATTCCATCAGCAATAAGACATGCTAGTAGTCTCGCCGGTTTTAATAAAGAGTCGAGACTAAACAACTCTTCTAATTCTTTAGCCAATGAGTCTTTTATAATTTCATTATTTTTAGCAGAATATCCTTCCGTCATTGCCGCTTTATCTGCATTAGATATAATGGGCGAACAAATAATACGTATCCGTCCACCGTTTTCAATGAATTCACGCAACGCACTCCAAGCAATGATATAAATAGTACTTCCAAAATAGCCAGAAACTCGATCATACAAACAAGAATTTCTCATCGCAGGTAAATAGAATTCTTCCGCTATGTCATTATTATTTTTATTATAATCTGGCCGAAAGTTATATTCCTTTAATCCCATGTTCAGCTCTTTCTAACATAATCTCAAAGTCGATTTTAAATCTCTCATGTAACGCTTCTTTTAAATATTTTCTTTTGGCTATTACAACGACTTCATCATTATGTTTCTTATAAACAAAAACATCTGTTTCCAAAGCCTTTAGCAACTGTCGTAAATATATCTGTATATTTGCGGAGTATGCGAATTCTCGATGTTTATCTAATTCAAACAGGACCCACAAACCTGTATCCGGTTCATCAAAGATGCACGCATATCCAATAATTAAAATGGTTCTACCGTCAGAATCATCAAAAGCTCCCCTCTCTCCCCGTTTCTGATTTTGCAAAATTAGCTGTACCTTATATTCGTCCATAGATCTTCCTCCAGGAGGCGCAGTACAATTAAAAATATAGGCTTTAATATTTCGGTTAAATGAAGTTGTCAATCGACACATTAGCGGCTTACAACCATTGTCTTCAACAGATGAAACATTTTCTCCTATATCCTGAAGGAACCTCTTATGTAATTCTCGCTGTTTTAATCGTATACTCATAAATTTCTACGAATTCCCTTGTATTTTTGCTGCAATTTAGGACTACAAATTATATTAACATCATCGCCTGAATACTCCTTATTCATCCATTTCTTCAGTTGATATTCTTCGATAAGGGGTTCTGGCAACGGCATACTGAATTCACTAACATTAATAAACTCATCATCAACTATCCAATCGGATTTATCCTTTAAATATTCTGTAAGCCTTTGGCAAAATACTGCTTTCGTCTGTGGCTTCTCATATAATTCTACAGTGGGGAACCAAGCTTTATACAAATCATATATAAAACCAAATGGAAGAAGATTCCATTTACATCTTGGCAATATGCTTTTATAGAATTCATCAAGATTATGCTGATATATAGCCTCACCATGAAATTCTACGTTATACCATTTCCGAGCCATATCACAGTATGTAGGATTTATTTCAATAGATATAAAATCTCGCCCAAGTTTTTCTGCAACAATAGCCGTAGTACCAGATCCCCCAAAAGGGTCTAGTACAACATCCCCTTTATTTGTAGCAGCCTTTATAAAAAATTCAGCCAGCTTAACGGGGAATCGGGCAGGATGTCCAACACCAAACTGTTTGCATAATCTATGAAATGTATCATTGCTGCTTGTATTACTCAATGTAATGACACTTCCAGGATCAGCTCCACCTTTATCTTTCCATTCATGACTCAAATCAAAATTATGCCGACTGGGGCGAGTGTTATCATTTCTTTTTCCCTGCGGTCCCGATTCAAATAACTGATTCATACGTTCGCTATAAGGTTTTCTAATTGAATCCATATTGAAAGTCCATTTGCTCGATTTGCTAAACCAAAAGCAATATTCATGTGACTTTTTTGTACGTCCGAGTGTTCCTCTCGAAAACACATTAGGAGGAGTTGCTGGGTTATACCAAATATAATCTCTAACTAGATGAAATCCGACTTCCTCAGTAAGCAAAATCACTAACTTAAAGACAAAGATACTTTGGTAATTATTATCTACTTTATCATTAATATTTAGAACAAAAGATCCATTTTCATTTAAAATCCGATGCATTTCTCTTGCTCTTGGCAAAAACCATGAATCAAACTCACTTGGTTTGACCTTTACACACCTATCTCCATAGTCTTTAATTTGGTCAGCATAGGGGGGAGACGTAAAAATAAAATCGATGCTATTACTTGGGATTTTTTTCATTTCAGACAAACATTCCCCATTAATAAAGTTACGCATATAATTCCTACTTCCATCTCAAAGATTATTATTTCACTTATGTGCATGTCTATAAGCAGATGATATTGCTTTGACAAATAAAACTATGGAGTAATTCTATGTCTATAGAAAAATCATATCATCCTTTTATTAATATAAATAAGTGAAGGGTCTATTATTCTTTTTTTGTTGCATAATAAACTCAAGCATATAAAAAGAGACATAACCGGAGATTCCTATTATGATAGATTTACCACAGATATACCAACAGGATTTCTCCACCATGCCTTATATTTATTTTACCACATCCATGAGTTCTTTTAAACATTTCACCCAATTTGAACATCAGGGCATTCAACTTCTTCTAAAGCACAAGTTTTTGAACTCCAACTTTCAAAATAACGAATTTGTATTGCCCCGATAAAACCGTCACTGGGCGATTTTCTTTCACAGATCTTTTCAAGCGATTCTTTTAGATATCTCGACCGATTTCATAATGCACTTCTTTCTCTATTCAATTTATCATTCCAAAGATCTTCCCACAAACAGAATAAAGCAGTCTAACAAAAAAGCCGTTACAGACATCATTAACAGATGCCCTGTAACGGCTTTTCTCATGCAAGATTCAGTTTTCAGTCCCCCTATGTAATTCCTCTTTTTTTCTAAAAAAGGAGTCTAATTAACTCCGGGGATTTTGGTAATGCGACCATTAATACTGGGACGACAACGTTCGTCCTTTCAAGTAGGTTTCAGTCCCCTTACGGGGATTTTGGTACTCTGACTAACAGCAGTAAGGCTATTGCTAATACGGAGTTTGTGGCGTTTCAGTCCCCTTACGGGGATTTTGGTAATGCGACCGCGGCGACAACAACAACGTTATTGAAATCGACGTGTTTCAGTCCCCTTACGGGGATTTTGGTAATGCGACTCTGTCTCTCAGTACCCGCTCCCTGACTGGGCTCACAGGCGATTTTTTCAAACCTCCGGCTTTTTTCGCCTTTTTCAGGTACCCGGGTGAAAAATAAAAATCAGGCAGTGCCGCTTATCCGCTTGGTTATGCCGTTTTTCGCAGGTTTGAAAATTTTCAAACCTCTGGGGTTTTTGACCCCAAAATCGGTTTTCCAAAGCCGTCGCATTACTTTGACTTTTCTTTAGTATACGTTTTTCGACTTTTATTGTCAAACGAGTAGTCGCGTTAACTCCATACAAAAAAGCCATGCCCGAACGGCATTCGTCCGGAACATGGCTATATGGAAAAAGGGATTGGCTGACCGGTACTTACGAGGAAGAAGCCGGTGTATTAGAAGGTAATTTCAATGCCCGTCCGCCAAATGCGTCCGTCGAGGTAGATGGCGTCGATCTTTTTATTGAAGACGTTGTCGATGCCGGCGAAAAGGCGGGTCTTTTCATTGAATTTACGGTTGATGACGAAGTTGAAGGTTTGATAGTTGTAGGCTTTATGGGTATCGCTTTCGTAGTAATTATGGACCCACTGTTCCCAAATGGTGGCATTCCAGCCCGTTTTCTTATGGTCGTCGTAGGTGAGCCGCCAGGTCGTGATGTTGTCGGCAATGCCGTCGACGCCATGGGCCGATGCTTCTGCCGAAGCCGATTTATTGCTGGCCGACGTCCAGTTGCTGGTCAATTTCGTATCCCAGCGGTCGGACAGTTTGCGGCCTAAGGTCAATTCGACGCCGTGGGTCTTGGTCGTGCCGTCGATGTTGTAATACTGGCTCCAGCCGCTGCGGCCGCTGCGGCCGCTGCCGACGGTATGCGTCGATATCATGTTTTCAATATCGTTGTGGAAGTAGGTCAGTTTGCCGAAGGTCTTGCCCCATTCCCCTTCATAGCTGATGTCCCAATTCTTCGATTCTTCGGGCTTCAGGTCGGGGTTTCCCAAGGTCAGGACGCCCATGTGGGTATAATCCATGTAGAGTTCGCTGACGCTCGGCGCCTTGTAGCCTTCGCCCCAATTGACCTTGAAGCGGTTGTTGTCGTTGAGGAAGTACGTCGCCCCGATGTGCGGCGTCGTCTTGCTGCCAAACTGGCTGTGATGGTCGTAGCGGACGGCCGGGATGATGACCCATTTGTCGCCGATGAGCCATTCGTCCTGGATGTAGGCGGCGTAGGTGCTGACGTCCTTGCCGTCGCTTCCGTCGCTTCCGAAGTTGACGCCGTCGACACTGTAACGATTGTATTCCGTGCCGTACGTCAGGGTATGGTCGCCGTTGATCTTATGGCTGTTCTTGCCTTCAATCCCCCAGATGCTGTAGTTATTCGTTTCGCCGTATTCTTTGGCCAAGGCCGTATAGGGCAGGAAGCGGAATTTATTCAGCTTGCTGTAGAAGGTGCGGATCATATAGTCGTCGTTCTCGGTCTTACCGGTCAGGCTCAGGCTGGCGTCGCGCCGTTCCGTTTCCAGCTTGGCGTCGGCCAGGCGAACGATGCCGCCCCAGGCTCCGAGGTTATATTCTTTATGGCTCCAGTCGCCGGTCAGCTTGTCTTTATAGTAACCGAGGTCGAGGTTGAGGTTCTTATTTTCGCCGAGTTCATAGGTACCGCTGAAATTGTAGCTCTGCTTCGGCCCTTCGAGGTTCTTGACTGGAAGACCCGATACTTGGTGTTCCGTCCACTGGCGGTCCTTGGAAAAATTCATATCGAAGGTGCCGCTGAACTTGCCCTGCTTCCCTAAATCGATGTGGTAGTAGTTGGATATGTTCGTCGTCCCGGTGGCAACGCCCATGGTAACCGACGGTTCGCCGGACGACTTCTTGGTAATGATGTTGATGACCCCGGACAGGGCATCGGAGCCGTACTGGGCCGAGGCGGCACCGCGGACGATTTCGATACGCTCGATGGTATGGACGTTCAGTCGGTCGAGGGCCAACAGGTTCTGTGTCGTCGACGTATCTTCAATGGCCGTCCGCTGTCCGTTGATCAGGATAAGGGCACTGTTGCTGGCCATGCCGCGCATGGAAATGCGGTGACCGAAGCCGGTGCTGGTATTCATGATCTGTATATTATCGGCCAACCGCAGGGCCGAATAGACGTCGGTGGCGCCTAATTTTTCAATGTCCTCGGCGGTAATGACTTCGACGGTCTGCGGCACGGTCTTGACCTCCGCTTCCGTTCGGGTCGCCGTAACGACGACATCCTTCGTCGTCACTCCTTGTTCCGTATCCTGCACATCTGCCGCATAGGCCGGCAGAGATAGGGCCATCAGTATGCCCCAAGTTACATAAGCAGCGCTTTTATGCCTCATCGTTTGATAAGTCCCCTCTTTCATTAGTAATTTTGAAAACATTTCTCGTTTAAAAGGGTACCATATCTCGTAGTCACATTCTACTCCATTCAGCCAAAAAGCACTCCATTACGACATTTTTTTCACAAATCAAGGTCTTTCTCCGCCTGATCGAGCGCTTTCACCGGCCTGTGAACTCAGGCCTCCAATCGGTCCGAAAAGGCCTGTTGTTTTCGGTATTCCCGAGGCAGGCAGCCGGCCGTCTTTTTGAAGGCCACGGCAAATTTACTGCTGTTTTCATAGCCCACGCAGTTGGCGACTTCGAGGACGCTCTTTTCAGTCTTCACCAAGAGTTCCATGGCTTTAGCCATGCGCAGTTCTTTCTGGTACTGATACATCGTCGTCCCGTAGACATCCTTGAAGCAGCGCTTCAGCGACGTCGGCGCCATGTTGTAGCGTTCGGCCATCGCCTCGATCGTGCAGTGGCAGCTCAGATCAGCCACCAATTCCTGGTGGACCGCCTTCACGGTTTCGACTTGGCGCCGCGTCAGGTACGGGCGGTCCAGGCGCATCTTGCCTTCAAAGGTGCTGAGGAAGAGAAAAATTTCTAAAATCTTCAGGCGGAAATATCGATGGCGGATGGCCGGCGGCACGTGGTAGAGTTCATAAAACAGATGCTTCATGGCCTCGTTTTCCTGAACGATGATGCCGAAATCGGAATCGCTGCAAAAGCGGTCGCACAGGGACATCAAAGAGAAGCTCTCCTGTTCCAGCAGGCGGTCCACGACGAATTGAGCCCGTTTTTCATCGACCAGGACCGACAAGCCGTGATAGTGGGATGACGGGAAATAAGCCATATGGCAGTAATCGCTGCAGCTGCGGCGGCCGACGGACATGTCGCCCTTGCCCATGTACAGGTATTCTCCGTTTTTAAATCGGCATTCGATGCGGCCTTCTTCGCAGTGATTGATGGCAAAGACGTCGGGCCGCAAGGGCGCATAGCAGGAAAATTCTTCCATATGGGCTTCGAGATAGCTGAGGGTAATGCCGGGGTAGACTTCCCAGTTGTTCATTTCGGCCGTCCCCGTTTCATTTTCTAAAGACAGGACCGTCAGCGGTCCGTCGTGGCGAACCATCTTGATCGTCGTCGTATAATCCATGATAACCTCCTTAAAGTATGCACCAAGTCTGGCGCAAAGGCTGCTTCCGTTTGGCAAAGCCGGACCAGACAAAGGTCATCCGCTGCGGCGTAAATTCGATGCCGTGGAGAACGACGGCCATGGCCGCCAGCCGTTTTTCGGAAATCCCCTTGGCGGCCGCCGCAGCTTGATAGGCCGGGTCATCGGGTTCTAACAGGCGTACGGAGCCTTCGATTTGAAGGCCTCCCAAGTGGGCCGTATCGGTAAAAGCATCGAAGACAGCAAAGGCCGCCCGGGGATTTCGGTAGAGATGGATAAATTTTTCTCCGCCTTCACTGAAGAAATAGAGCTTTTGCCCGACGAAAACGTACTCGATGGGCGTAGCCCGCAAGGTGCCATTGCTTCCAGTCGTCAGAACACCCGTATTATGATGGGCCAGAAAATCTTCCATGGCCTGCACAGCCTCTTCATCGGCAAAAGGCTCCGGCCACAGGGCCTTGAGGCGCCGAGCCGCTTCCATCGTATCTTCGAGAAAATTTTCACTAGAAATGAAAAAGGATGCCGCTAAAGACCGTCCCAGCCCCTCTTCGACAGCCGCCGGGCCTTCTCTGATTTCAGTCTTGCCCGTAAGCAAAAGAACCAAGGCTTTCCCTGAAAGGGACTCCCGCCATTCGGGAAGGGACGAGAGCATGTCTCCCCTTTCCCCCATGACCAAGACAACCCGGCCGTAACGCTGCCACGACGGAGGCGATTCATAAAACGCGCAGGCCCCCATGCCGACCATTCGGCTGACCATAAGGGCTATTTTTCTGGTTGCCTCATCCTCATAGAGATAGAGTATATTCATTAGAGTCTCCTTTATAAATAATATTGACTCTCATTATAATTTTAATAGATAGCCGTAAACCTTGTCAAATATAAGTAAAAACTGCCGCCCGAAGCAAGGGAGTGGCTCCGGGCAGCAGTCGCTTCGGACCGGTGAAGGGCCGGCCCATCTATAGGGGAGTTACATAGAACCCATGCGCTTCATGACAGCGCTCAATTCTTCCGGTGAAAGATGCTGCATCGCTTCTGCCATCTTTTTCATGGCTTCCATGCCGGGCTGAACACCCTTCTCTTTCATTTTTTTCATCGCCGCCTCCATGGCCTCGGACTTGGCTGAATCTTGAGCAGCGACGGCAGCTAAGTTCATGACCGATTCGCCGGTCAGGAGATACTGCATGCATTCCAGCGTCGTCTGAGTCAGGTTGACCTGCCAGAACTGCCCGGCTTCGGTGAGCATATAGAGGGTGCCGTTGTCGGTCACCAGTCCCCTCGCCTGCCAAAGGTCGTAAAGCCACTTCAAATCGCCTAATCGGCTGTCCTTGGCGATGAGACCGTTCAAATCGAGATAGCCCTGTTCCATTTGGACCTGGACGAAGTCGATCAGCGGCCGCAGGGGCGACTGTTTCATGAGGGCCATGAAGGGCTTCTGCCCCTGGCGGACAAACATTTGATACGGCGAAATGGCCCGGTGAAGCATCGTTTCGTAGCCGTCGACGTGACCGCCGGCGCCGCTGCCAAAGGGAAACATGGCGGCCCCCGACCGGGCCAGCACGTTATACAGGCTGCGCTCCCGGTTGGTCCGGCTCCAGTGGCAGATATTGAGGCGCCGATAAGCCCGTTGTTCCAAATAGACTTTCGCCTCGTGGAACATCTGCCCTTGGACGGACGTTTCGGCCGCCCGTTCCAATCGACCTTCGAAAATAGCTTTATTCAAGTCGCTGCCGTCGAAGACGTTGAGCTGATATAAGTCGGCCCCGTCGGCGGCACATTCTGTCAAAAGGCGCAGGTCGCGGCGCCAGACATCCATGGTCTGACCGGGCAGGCCGTACATCAGATCGATGACGATGACCGCCTGGTTATAAGCCCTTACGTCATCGAGTCGGCGAAGGACGGTCTCCTCGTCGTCGAGGCGGCCGACGGAGCGGCGGACAGCCGTATCAAAGGACTGGACGCCGAGAGACACGCGGTTGACGCCGTTTTCAAACCAAATATCCATCTTTTCCGGAACGACGTCGTGGATCCGCCCTTCCAAGGTCAGTTCGTAGTCATTGGCCAAGGGCAGGCAGCGGCGAATCGTTTTCAAAAGCAAGTCGGCATTAGCCGGCGACAGCGATGTCGGCGTGCCGCCGCCGATGAAGACGGCATGGATCAAACCGTCCCGCAGGCGGGGGCTGTCGGCAGCTTGTTCCAGTTCGTCGACGAGACAGCGAACGTATTCGTCTTCGGCCTCCTGCTTGGTTCCGTTTTGAAAGAAACCGCAGTATAAGCATTTTGTTTTGCAAAACGGAATGTGGATGTATGCCGTTTGGACGTCCCGCCCGGCAGGCCGACGGCTCATGACGTCCTGCCAGATCTGCTGCGACTCGGCCGGAGCGATGATTTTTCCGCTCAATCCGGCGTGGACGACGCGCTTTCTCGGGAAGGCGTGCCCTAAGGGATCGCCGCCGGAGAGGCCAAACTGCAGAGCCTGCTCTTCCGGCGACAGACTGTCGTAATAAGCCTGTAAGCTCATTGCCCGCCTCCTTCCAGCCAGTGCAGGATATCGGCAGCAAAATCAAAGGCTCGCTGCAAGTCCTCTTCATCGGGGTGCTTGGCCGCTTCGGCATGGCGGGCATCCCGTTCCGGCGTCCGCCCGTGGGGATGGCCGGCAGGAAATTTTTTATACATCATTTCAATCACCTTGGGATCCACTGCCCCCTGGCAGATGAAGGTCCCAACGACGTCCTTCCCTTCGGGCAGGAGCCGTGCCCCTTCGTCGAGGCTCTTTTGCGCGTGTTCCGACCGGGGATCTGCGCCGAGGGTTGCAAAGAGGGCGACCTTCGGATGGTGGAGTCCTTCGAGGAAGGTCCTGGCTTCGGCATTGGCCGTCCCCCGGTCTACCCAGTAGCCCATAAAGACCAGATCGTAGGTTTCGATGTCGGACGGCGCTTCTGCTGCGGGCAGGCACGGCGTCCCGGCCGGCAGGGCACTGGCAATAGCCTCAGCCACTTTTTTCGTATTTCCCGTGCGGGATGAGTAAAGTACGATTATTTTCATAATGCTTCTCCTCACTGTAATTCAAAGGTAACAGGTACATTAATGGTAATCTCAGATCCCGTCGGATTGGGATAGGGGCAGGCGGCATAGACGGCCTTTGTCGCCGCTTTAGCCAGTAGCCCGTCGCCGCTGGCCGAAACGCCGATGCAGTTACCGCTGCCGTCGAGGGTGACCGTCACGTAGACCGTCCCGGTCAGGCCGCGCTTCACAGCCATGGGCGGATAGGTCTTATTGGCATTGACGGCGGACCAAAAGCCGTCGGTATCAAAGGCGCCGGTACCCGTACCGTCACTGCCGCTGTCGCCGCTGCCCTGACCACTGCCGCTTCCTTCGCCGTAGCCTTCTCCGTCACCGATGCCGTCGCCGCTGCCGCTGCCCGAACCGGAACCGTATCCAGAGCCCGCCCCACTGCCTTCGCCGCTTCCCGAGCCGCTGCCGCTGCCGCTTCCTTCCCCGCCTGCCGCAGAGCCGCCTCCATCGAACGAAGCAGAGTTTGTCGGAGACGGATTGGCCGCTGCGCTTTCTACCGGCGATATGGCCGATGGAGCTGCCAAGGCTGATGAAGCCTGTTCGACCTGAGCCCTTCGCTCGGCCACGGCCGCGTCGGACAACTTATCGGGAAAGAGATTGGCCGCTCCGCCGCCGCCACCGCCGGCATGACCGCTCCCGGCGCCGGTCAGTTCCGACGCATCGAGGTCGATGACGTACATTTTTTCTTCTTCATGGTGAGCGACGGAGCCGGCTAAAAAGCACATGAACAGACCGAAGACCAGGGCGTGGATGACCAGGGATCCGCCATAAGCCTTTTTCCAAGAAATACGGCTGTCCATGGACCTCACCCTTTCTGCTTGGCCGCAATGGCCAGCCGCTTGACACCGGCAGATTTCAACATGTCCATGACGGCTACGACCTGGCCGTGAGCCGTGCCCTTATCGGCCTGGAGGACGACGGCGGCATTGGCATTATCGGCCATGTGCTTCTTCATCAAAGTCGACGCTTCGTCGATACTGACCGGCTTATTGTCGAGGGTAATATGGCCGTCCTTGTCGACGGTGACGATCAAAGGCATCTGCGCCGGAGCCGAAGCGCTCTGGGCCTGAGGAAGCTGGACGGAAAGGGCTTTTTGGGCGACGGTCTGCAAGCTGTTCATCATAAAAAATACGAGGAGGAAGAAGATGATGTCGATCATGGGGATGATCATGAACACAGGCTTCTTCTTCATTCTGACGTGAGAAAACATGACTTTCGCCTCCTATCCTGCTTTTTGGGCCTGCATGACGTCGAGGCAGACCCGTTCCGTATCGGTGACGATCGTGTCGAGCTGATGCGAGAAATAGGTATAGACGCAGAAGGCCAGGATGGCTACACAGAGGCCCGTTGCCGTAGCGACTAAGGCCTCGCCGACACCGCCGCTGATGGCCGAGGCACCGGCACCGTTATCGAGGACGCTGAAGGTACTGATCATGCCCGTAACCGTCCCCAAGAGCCCTAACAGAGGAGCGATGGTGACGATGGCACTGAGATAGTCGAGATACCGCTGGAAGCCGATGGCTTCGACGTGCATCTGTTCATGAAAGGCCGTCTTCATCCGATTTTCGTCGCCGCCGTATTTCAGGCCGTTGGCGACGATGCGGCTCATGGCCGTCGGAAATTGCCGGCAGTAATCATCGGCCCGGTCCCATTCCCGGCTCTCGGCTGCCTCACTGACGCCGGCGCAGAACTCCTTGGACCCTTTGCGGTTCACCCGGTAGTAGCCAAAGCGTTCGATGGCGATGGCCAGGGTAAAAATAGACAGCAGCAAGAGAGGATACATGACCAGACCGCCGCTGTGAAACAACTGTAAGGCATACTGAAAAGCTTCCATTCTTTCACACGCTCCCTTTTATGAAATCAATTCTCATCTTTAAGCAGTGTCATTGTAACAGATTTTCCCCTCCCCTTTCTACTCCAAGGAGGTCAAAAAAGATCCGTTCAGACATTTACTTTAAAAATGGATCAAAGACTGATAAAATACCGCCTTTTTCTAGGCTTTTGAAGAAAACTGAGCCCGGTATAAGTCATAATAAGCCCCTTTTTTCGCCATCAGCGCTTCATGGGACCCTTCTTCGGCAATCCCCTCTCCGGTCAAGACCACGATGCGGTCGGCCTGGCGGATCGTCGCCAAGCGGTGAGCGATGATCAGCGTCGTCCGCTTTGCCGACAAGGCTGTCAAAGCCTGCTGGATCCGCAGTTCCGTTTCGTTATCGAGGGACGACGTGGCCTCGTCGAGGATCAGGACCGGCGGGTTCTTAAGGAACATGCGGGCAATGGCCAATCGCTGTTTTTGACCGCCCGACAAGAGGACGCCCCGTTCGCCGACGTAACTGTCATAGCCTTCGGGCAGAGCCTCGATAAAGGCGGCGGCATCGGCTTTTTTCGCCGCTTCCCGAAGGGCCTCATCAGGCGCCATCTCATCGCCAAGGGCGATATTGTCCCGAATCGAGCGGGCAAAGAGAAAGACATCCTGCTGGACGATGCCCACGGCCTGCCGCAGCGACGCCAGGGTATAGTCGCGGATATCCCGGCCGTCGAGGACGATGGAACCGGCCGAAACGTCATAAAAACGAAGGATCAGATTGGCAAGGCTGCTCTTGCCGACGCCGGTAGCACCAACGATGGCCACCGTTTCCCCCGGCGCGACGGTCAAGTTAAAATCCTTCAAAATCATCGTATCGCTGCCGGGATACGAAAAGGACACACGGCGAAATTCCAGACGCCCTTCAATTCCCTCAGCTTCGACGGCGCCGGGACGGTCGACGATTTCAGCCTGTTGGTCCATCAATTCTGCATAACGGCGAAATCCGGCCATACTGCGCTGATACCGTTCCGTCAGGACGGTGAGCTGCATGATAGGCCGGATAAAGAGCGTGAGATACATCAAAAAGACGACTAAATCGGCGACGGCCATGGCTCCGTGAATGATAAAATAACTGCCGGCAGCAATGATGACCAAGTTGTTTACATTGGTAAAAAATAGGATGGTACTCATCAAATAGGCTTCCAGGAGATTGGTCCGCTTCTGGGCCTGCCGCAGATTCCGGCTGGCCCCTTCAAAATGGCGGAAGATGCGGTTTTCACTGCCAAAGGCCTGAATGACCCGGATGGCACTGAAGCTTTCAGCACAGACCGTACTGAGGCTCCCCATTTTCTCCCGCGCACGGAAAAAGGTCTTCTTCATCCGTCGGTTGAGCCATATCGTATCGGCCGTCTTTAGGGCCAAAACGACGAGGACCAGACCGGCCATCTGCCAATCGAGGCGGAACATGAAGAAGGCGCTGCCGGCCATGGTAATCGTGCAGACGAGGGCTAAGTTGGGCAGTTGAAAGACGAGATCGCCGATCTCTGAAATATCGCTGATGACCGTCGACACGAGCCGTCCCGTATGGACGCGGTCGAAGAAGGAAAAACTCAGCCCTTCCACATGGGAAAAGAGGTCACAGCGAAGGTCATGCTCGATGCGGGCGCCCATATTCCGGCCGCAGTAATAGACGAGAAAGGTCAGGAGCAGACAGAGGACGTAGAGCCCCAAAAGGCCGAGGGCTGACCGAATCAGGGCCTCTAAATCCCCGGACGGCAGGACGGCGTCGAGGATATGGCGGACCACCATGGGAAAGAGGGTCTCCAAGACGGCCGACAAGACGGACCCGATAACGACGACGGCCAGGAGCCGGCCGTACGAGCGGTAGCAGGATAAAAATCGCTTCATCCCCCATCGCCCGCCTCTGTTTTAGGTACGATGACGATATAGTCCCCCTCATCTTGGTACAGCCTTCCCGGCTGCACATCACCTGCCCCGGACGACTCCGCGAAAACGGCGGTAATGACCTGTATGTCGAGGTCCGGCTGCCGGCGGTGGAGCTGTTCGACAGAGCCCAAATAACCGCCGCTGTGGACGGCCCCGGTCAGATGATAAACCAGATGAGCGGGATGGTTCTTTTTATAAGCGGCCAGCCTTTCGGCCATGGCATTGTCCTTTAAAGATTGGGCGGCAAACAGCTTGGGGATCGTTTCTTCCGATACCGGCATGGCCCGCCCTTTTAAGGCCTTCATGATCTTCGTAAATTTTCGTTCATAAGCCAGAGAACTCGGATAAAGGGGCTCCGGCACATAAGGTTTCCATTCTGTCGGAATGGCGTCCAACGTCCCCGTCCGGGCATACGCTGCCGCAGCCGGCCTCGGGATCGAGGCGGCGACGACAGAAAGGTCATGTGTTTTGGCAAATTCAACGGCGGGCCGATAAGCCTCCTTATAGTTGGGCCAAGGCCGGCTCTGGGCTAAATAAGTTTCTTCAGGGACCTCTCCCTTCAGATAGGCATCCAGCACGGGCTGGCTGTCCTGTTCGGCCATTTCCAACGAAAGAGCCAGATTGCGGCCTTTTCGCTCATAGAGAGCCTCAAAGAGAGCTGCTTCCAGTTCGTGAATGGCGGCGTTGTCATGAAATTCCCCAAAGAAGATGACGTCCGCCCCTTTCACCTGATCGGCTAACTCCGAGACTGACAGACTGCGGCCCGTCGCCGTTTCGACGATGTCCGGTGCCTTAGCAGCCCTGGTCAGGCCGGGCGCCGCCAAGAATACCGTCAGGGCCCAGAGGATGGCCGCTTTTCGTACAAAGGATGTCATCATAAGGTCCTCCTTACCACTTCCATTCGGCCCCGATTCGCCACATCCGGCCGTCGACATAGATGTCGTCGACTTTCTTGTCGAAGATATCATCGACGCCGCCGTAGACGGCAAAGCCGCCGCTCAGCTTCTTGCGGAAGGAGAAGTTCAGCGTATTATAAGTATAATCCTGTCCGTCAAAGCGGTAGTCATTGCTGAACTGATCCCAGAGGACGGCGCTGAAACCCTTTTCTTTATGATCGTCGTATAAGAGTTGCAGCGTCGTCGTATGTCTGGCCCGATAATTGAGGCGTTCGCCCGTCGTACCGTTGGTCGCGTCGAGGTAGTTATGGGTCATCTTCACGGTCCAGCGGTCATTGAGGCGGCGCCCCACTTCGGCTTCGACGCCGTTGATATCGGCCTTGGCGATATTGATGTACTGATAGGTCATATAGCCGATGGGAGCTGTTTCGATTAAGTTGGTCACCTTATTGTGAAAATAGGTCAATTTCCCGAAATTGCGGCCTTTATCGTATTCTAAGCCGAAGTCGAAGCTCGTCGATTTTTCCGGTTCCAAATCGGGATTGCCGTAGATATTGACCGTCGTCGCTCCCATGGCCCGGTGCATTTCCATATAGAGTTCACTGATGGAAGGAGCCTTATAGCCCTGGCCGTAATTCGATTTAAAGCGCCAGTTCTGATCGATGTTATACGTCAGGCCGATTTTAGGCGTCGTCTGACTGCCGAACTGGCTGTTGTGCTCAAAGCGCAGGGACGGGATGAGCAGCAGGCGGTCGTTGACCTGCCATAAGTCTTCTACATAGCCGGCATAGGAATTGACTTCGTGCCCGGCCACAGCCTTGTCGAGGCCGACCGACGAGCCGGACAGGCGGGTCCCTTCGTATTTGAGTTTCCGATATTCGCCGCCAAAGGTCACGTTGTGATGGTCGCCGATATACATCGTATCCCGGGCTTCGGTCACCCAGGTGCTGTAATCAGCCCGGTCCATATCGGCTCTGGGGTACATGCCGCCTAAGATCCGTTCCATCATGCCCGGAAAGAGAGGGCGGTCATTGTAGATGACAGAATTTTTCTTCAACTGATTGTAATACGTGCGGAACATGTAGTCATTGCGGCCGGTCTTCCCCGTGTATTCGACGCTGGCTGCCCGCTCCTGTTCATGGTAAAATTCCCGCTTATCCAGCGACGTCGGAAGCTTCATGGGCCCCATGGCATACCAGGCCGGAGCAAAATCGGACCGCAGGTCATCATTATGATACTCCAGGTCGACGCGCAGCTTGTTGTCGTTGCTGTTTTCAAAGTCATAGACGCCGGCCAGATGGTACATGCGGCGCATGCCGTACATGGCCCGGTCATAGCCTTCGGTCACGGTCCGCGTGCCGCGGCCGGAGACGGTGCTGCTGTAGACGTAGCGGTTAAAGGGCCGCAGCCGGTCCCAGCGGGCGTCGAAGGACGTCGACCAGCGATGGTGTTTGCCAAAGTCGACATTGACGTATGACGCCGTATTTTCCGTACCGGTGACGACGCCTACAGTACCGCCGGCCTTATCGGGGACCTTGGTAATGATATTGATGACGCCGCCCATGGCATCGGAGCCGTAGAGGGAGCTCGACGGGCCGCGGACGATTTCAATGCGCTCGATATCGCTCAAATCGAGGCGTTCCAGGGCATAGACGTTGGTCGTGACATCCGTATCTTCACCGGCATAGCGCTTGCCGTCGACGAGGATCAGCGAGTGGTTGGTGCTCATGCCGCGAATCATGACGGCGTTCCCCGTCATGCCCGCCCGGGCCAGGTTGACGTTATTGGCCAGCTGCAGGGCCGACCGGACATTCGCCGCTCCCATGCGCTGCAGATTTTCCTGCGTCCAGACTTCGACCGCCTGAGGCACGGTCTTCACTTCTTCTTCGGTCTTGGTCGCCGTGACGATGACGTCTTTTAATTGGACCGGTTCTTCATTTCCGACGGCAGCGCCTTCAATCGTTCCATATAAGGACGTCGTCATGAGTACGGCTAAGAGTGCCGTATAGTTACGATAGTTCATTCCCTTTGCTCCTTCCAGCAGTCAGTGCGTCCCATAAGGCACACACAGGCGGTACGTTTCAGCACCTTCATGTACTTCCGTAATAATAGCTTGTATGTCGTACAGCGGTTCAATGATGTCCCGCCGAAACACATCCTTAACCGGTCCGTCGACGACGATCCGTCCTTCTTTGACGGCAATCAGGCGATGGCTGTAGCGGGCGGCATGATTCAGGTCATGGAGGACCATGACTACCAACACGCCCGTCGTTTCATACAGGTCAGCGATGAGTTCCATTAAATCTAATTGATGGTGAATGTCTAAATAAGTCGTCGGCTCGTCGAGGAGCAGGACTTCCGGCTCCTTGGCCAAAGCCAGTGCCAGCCAGGCCCGCTGCCGTTCCCCGCCGGACAGGGCCGAAAGGCGTCGGTGCTGCAGCTTGGTCATCCCCGTCCCGGCCAGCGCCTTATCGGCAGCCTTACCATCTTCTTCGCGAAGACTGGAAAAGAGGCTCTGATAAGGCAGCCGTCCCAAGAGGACCAGGTCCCGCACGGTAAGATCGCCGGGGGCCTGCATCGACTGGGGCATAAAAGAGATCATACGGGCCAGGGCATCCGTCGAAAAGCTGTTCATGTCGCGGCCGTTCAAGGTGACGACACCGGCCGACGGCAGGATCAGGCGGGCCATCGTCTTCAGCAGCGTCGACTTCCCCGACCCGTTGGGACCGATGATGGAGATGATTTCTGCCTTGTCCAGTACCAGGTTCAAGTCCCGGGCAACGACCTTATTGCCGTATTGGATCTGAAGACCCTTAAGTTCAATAGGACTCATGGCGTACCCAGCCTCCGTCTCAATAAATACAGGAAAAACGGCGCCCCGATGAAGGACATGAAGATGCCGACGGGAACTTCCATGGGACTGAAGACCGTCCGGGCCGCAGCGTCTGCGCCGGCTACCAAGACGGCACCGAACACAGCCGAGCAAGGCAGGAGGGGCTCGAAGTCAGAACCGACGATGAGGCGCATCACGTGGGGCACGACCAGGCCGACGAAGCCCAAAAGGCCGGCTACGCTGACGGCAGACGCCGCCAAAAGCGCGGCCAGGGCTACCAAAAGAGCCCGCGTCCGATGGACCTGAACGCCTAACGTCTGAGCCACGTCGTCGCCGAGCTGCAGGGCATTGAGGCGCCGATAGAGGCAGATTGTCCCCACCATGCCGATCAAACTATAAGGCAGGATCATGCGCACGCTCTGCCAGCCGGCACCGGCAAATCCGCCGGCCATCCAGGACACGGTTCCCTGGACCTTATCGGAAAAGAAAACGGACAAGGCCGTCATGCCGCCGCCAAAGAAGGCCGCCACGGCCACCCCGGCCAGTACCAGGCGCAGGGGATCGACGCCCCGCTCCCAGGCCAGGAAAAAGACGATGGCCGCCGCCCCTAAGGCCCCGGCAAAGGCCGCTAAAGGCACCCAAACGGTCAGCGTCGGCGCCAGCATCATCAAGGCCATAGCCGCCAGGCCCGCTCCGGCCGAAATGCCGATAATGCCGGGATCGGCCAAGGGATTGCGAAGAACCCCTTGGAGGATGCAGCCCGACAAGGCCAGGTTGGCCCCGGCCAAGGCGGCGCAGATGCCGCGAGGCATGCGCAGGGTATAGATGATACGGTAATCTTCCGTCGTCCCCGGCGCCCGCAAAGCCAGCCAAAGATCCGGTAAGGGAATCGATACGGCACCGACGACGACCGTTAAAATAAGGACGCCGACCAAGAGGACCAGGCCGGCTAAGAGGACCGTCAGCCGCCGGATCTCTCTTTTCCGGGTGACCTTATCCGTCATCATAGGGTCCCTCCCCCATACAGGCGGTCGGCCATGTATTCCATGGCATCGGCAATGCGGCTTCCCGGATTGACCGTAAACAGGGCCGTCGGCAGGGCATAGACCTTCCCTTGGCGCACAGCCCGGACCTGACTCCAAGAATCGCTGTCAGCCATGGATGACCGGAATCGATTGGCCTCATCGGGACTCTGGCCCATGGAGATGATAAAGATGACCTGCGGATCTTGGCGCAGGACATATTCCATGCTGAGGGGCACAAAGGGCTCGTGAGAACCGGCGCCCTCGGCAATATTGGTACCGTGGAGGCGTTTCAGCATATCACCGGAAAAGCTGGCTGCCGTCGCCATATTATTGCTGTCCGGCGAACTGAAGAGGATCAGGGCCCGCGGGCTTTCCTTGCCGCCGGCGGCTGCCATGACGGCATCGGTCCGATCTTTGATATCGGCCGCCTTCGTCTCTGCCTCCGGTTCATGGCCGGTCAATTCGCCAAAGAACTCCAGCGTCCTCAGACTGTCTTCCAAGGAATCCAAGGAATTGATGTACAGCGGGATGCCGTTTTGGGCCAGGGTTTGGCGAATCTGGTTGTGAAAAGGCACGTTGATGCCGACGACTAAATCCGGATGGAGCGATAAAATCGTCTCTAAATTGGGCCGATGAATGATGCCCACCGACGGGACGGCTGCCAGGGCCTCGGCCAGTTCCGGGGCCATAGAATCAGACGTCGGCTTGCCGACAATCGTATCCCGGCCGCCGGCGGCGTCATATAAATCAAGATTGGATACATTCAAAAAAACGACTCGCTGCGGGTGAACGGGAATCGTGACGGACTCTCCGGTTGCATCCACGACTTGACGAGTCGCTGTCGATGGTACCCCATCGGCGTCTGCCATCATGAACCAGGCCACGGCTGCCACGATGACAATGCCGCAAAAAATAAGACTGCTAATCAATACTTTACGCAAAAAAGGACCTCTCTTTCAAAGAAAACTACCAAAACAAGACATAAAACACGAATGCAGCCAAAGCCCATAAAGCTCCTAAAAAGGCAAAGCATTCGCCGGTCCCGTCGAACACGACTTCTCCCTGTATGCGATACATAGACAGGTCCTCCTTTCCCTAAAAATCCGGCGGGGATGGCGGCGTGTTTCCAAGGGGATCTCCTATATAAAAGTTTTTGTTATCGATATCGATTTTCAATATATTTTGTAATAAAATCATAACATATTACAATTATAACGACCACTCCAATCAGTCGGGAAATGATCCGTTCCGACATTTATTTTGTAACCGCCTGTCTGAACAGCCTTTCCCGCCATTCTCATTATCATTTTATTTGACATATTGAGAATAGAGGTATATCATGTTAATACATCGAATCTTATAACCTTTTAGGAGGCGTCCCCTATGAAACATACCCTCTATCTTTTCTCGTATCTCGTCATGCTGCCCTTAGCCGCTGCCGTCTTTGTCATCGCCCTTTTCACCGGCTGTGTGACTGTTGAATCCTTACTGAAAGCCTTGCTCTGGCTGACCCACAGCACGATGACGACGGAAACCAGAAACCTTGCCGTCGTCATCGCCGCTATGCCTCTTGCCCTGTGTTCAGCGTCGTGGGTACTGGCCCGCACGGCCTGTCAACTGCGCCATTATTGGTCCTAAGGCAAGGGATTTAAAATTTATAGGTCAGCTGCAGGCGGGCGTAATCGCCTAAGGTAAACTGTTCCGCCCCGTAGAGCGTATCCCGGCTGTGAATGCCCTTGGCATCGAAGGTATAGAAGGCTTCGACGAGGAAATTTTTAGCCGGTACATAGCCGGCACCGACGGTAAAGCTGCGAATGCCGTCGAGATAGCGGTCCGGCAGGCTTTCGGTACCGTTGCCGCCGAAGAAGGAGCCGTGCTGGAAGTATTTGTAGTCGGCAAAGGCATTCCAGCTGCCCCGTATGTCCGTATCGCTGCGGCCGACGTCGAGGCGCACCGTCCAGAAGTGAGGCGTTCCGCCCTTATCCCGGCCAAGAAGGGTAAAGTCTGCTGTGCCCCGCTGATGATCGTACCGGGACTGACCGTTCAGGAAGCGGCCGAATTCCGTGCGGTTCTGGCCGTAGTCGGCAGACAGGCGCAGGTTCTGTCCGATCTGCCAGCGGGCCCCGATGCCGACGACGTCGGCAAAACGGTCAAAGATATCGACATCATTGCCGTGGTTATTTTCCGAGAACCACGGCTGTTTGTCCTGCCTGAAAGAGTGGAAGTACCAAGCCTGAAGGCCGAAATCAGCGCCGAATTGTTTCTTGACCTGGACGAAAGCCGCCCGATCGAGAGGGGCAATGACGTCGCGCCGGAGGATCGTCCCTTCCGTAAGAATGGGCCGACCGATGGCTTTTTCCAAAGCCGCCCGGGGCTGCTTGCTGGCCGAATCGGCACTGCGGACGAGATCTTCCAGGGCTTTCAGGTATTCCGACAGCAGTCTGGGGATTTTCAGCCCGTAATTCGGGTCGTTTCCATTGAAGTCGGCACTGCCGTAATTTTCCTTGTACAGTTCATCGATGAGATGGTCCAGCGTCGAGTCGAACCGGTACTGTGAATACCAACCCGCTCCGTCTTGACCGGAATCTTTCCAATCGAGGCTGCCGATGCCTTCGATGCCGTCATAGACATAATCGCCGGCCCTATCGCTGCGGCTCACATTACGCCACATGCCGCTTCCGTCCAAGGGACGGTAGGTCGTCCCCATTTCATCGTCCTTGCCGTAATAGCCCCAAGCTTCTTTGGCCGTATGCTCGGCAATGGCTTCATAGCCCCGATGCAGTTCCGCTTCCCGGGAAGTGAGGAAGGCCCGGCCGTCACCGAGGGCCCTGTCGTCACTGAGGCTGATGGAAAAGTATTTATTCATTTCCTGTTTATAGGCCTTTTCTTCCGGCGAGTCGAAGTCGCTGATGTAGCTGTTATAGTAGACATCGGCCGCCTTATAGACGACGGCTCCCGTGTCTTTATGCTTCAAGCGGTACAATACCTTGCCGTGAATCGGCACGTTGAGGGTAATGCCGGCCTGAGCCGCTTCTTTGCCGTAGGCCGTGTTCACGATGTGCTGGAGACGACGGATTACCTCGCCCTGTTCCTTCGTGTCGGCCCCGTTTTTCACGGCATCCCGCAGCTGCTGGTAGAAGTAGACCTTGTCATTTTTCCCCTTATAGGACTTATTGTAAATATCGTTGGGGCTGCCTTCGTCGTAGACCGTTCCTTCCCGGTCCGGATCGGTCGTTCCCGGCTTCAAGGGGTTGGCGCCGGCCATCTTGGCCAGATCATAAGGCCAATCGTCGCGATTGAGACCGATCAATTCCGATACCGTCGGCGGCCGATAGAAGACGGCGTGCGTCGAATGGGTATAGGCCGAATCGGAGATACCCGTACTGTGCTTAAAGGACCCGTATCCCAGGCGGACTTGGGTATCCTTTCCGGTCCAAACGGCGCGGACGCCGTCGAATTCTTTCCCGAACCAATAACCGGTGACCCCCATGGGCTCGGTCAGGCGGCCGATGGAGAAGTCCCATTGCCGGATGCGGTGCGTCAAGTCCGCTTCTTCGACGCGCTGATGCTGGAGGCCTTCTGATAAGGGCACGGTCTCTGCCGTATCGACGGCTGCCGCCCCGGAGGCGCTGCCCAAGAGGCGCAGGTTGGTATCGTCTCCGAGGCGGGCATCGACGCCCAAACGCAGGCGCTGGCTAAAGCCGTGTTCTCCCCGGTCATACATGTTGCGGTCTGCCGTATCGATGTACGTATCGGCCCTGAAGGGCGGCAGTTGGCGGTCCTGTCCCTTATGGGAATCCCAACGCAGGCGGTAGTCACCGATGATGTCCCAGCCTTCTCCCTTAGACTCGTCAAAGGGGCGGGCGATGAAGTCGTTCATGCGAACCGGCGTTTTGGCAGCCCCTGCGCCTTCAGCAGCGGGAGCCTTCTTCCCTTCGAGGACGTCCCGGGCATCGCGGCCCAGTTTAAAGTTGACGCCAAAGCGGTAGACCCGCTGCTGCGTCGCCCGGTCGTCGTCGCGGTGGTTGAACAGGTTGTTGATGCCGAAGTAGACCAAGGAATCTTTATTGATCTTTTTCTGCACCATGAGGTTCCAAATGCCGAAGGTCTTCTTCTGGTACCGGGGCTTGCGGTACACGGCCCCTTCGCCCTGAAGGATATCGGGCCAGTAGTTCGACGAATCGGAAAGGGAATTGCTGTCCAGCATGTGGATGTAGTAATTGCCCCATAAGGACCCTCGCCAGCCGCTTGCCGGATCGTCATAGTCAAGGCCGATATCGACCTTATGGACTGGCTTGTCGAGGAGGCGGTGCGGCATATCGGAGTCGCTCTTATTGATGGCGTGGAGCCAGGTATACCCCAGTTTAGCCGTCCAATGACGGCCCAGTTTCTGCTTCACTTCCGCTTCCAATCCCGTAATTTCAGCGCGGCCGATATTCTTAAAGCTGTAAATCAAATCGGGGGCCCGCATCCATTTGGCCGAGAAGCCCAAATCAGGGGCAAAATCCATGTAGCGGCCGGTAAAATAGACCGTCATATAATCTTTGATGCGGTTGTGGAAGAATCCCAATCGGGCCGACGTATTGTCATTTTCCCCTTCGATGCCGATGTCGAAGTTAACCGACGTTTCCGGCTTCAAGTCGGGATTGCCGACCCAGTACCAACCCATGCGGGCCACGCCGATGCCGACGGGACTGCTGCCGTACATTTCCCAGTTATACCAGAGTTCGCCCATGCCCGGTTCGGTATAGCCCGTGCCGATATTGGCTTTAAAGCGCCGGTGTTCGTTGCCGCCGACGTTGTGGGTCAGCCCCAAATTTCCCGAAAGATGGCTGCCAAAGAGGCTGCTGTCGTCCAGCCGGAGAATAGGGGTCACGATGGTCCTGTCGTTGACCTGCCACGTATCCTGAATGAAAAAATTACGCCGATTGATCGTGCCTCGCCCCGTCGTGATCCGGTTGTTGCGGCGGCGGTACTCTTCGAGAAAATGGCGGCCGTTAAAGACCGGTGCCTTTTCCTGGGTCTTGGGATCCGTCGCCATACCCCACTCAAAATACTTGCCGACGATGTTCGATGCGCCGGCCAACTGCGGGTTCTGGTCGCGCAGCTGCTGTTCAAAGGTCCAGTAGTCCTTCCACTTGTCGTCGGTCATGGACGAGTCATTGTACCAGCGGCTCGGCTCCTTATCCTTCAGCTTATGCCGTTCGTAATCGGTGTAGGTAATGAGGGGCAGCGTCGACGGATCGTTGCGGTCGGCGCCGTAGTATTCATAATTTTGGTCCCATTGCGGCAGGCTGGTGCCGTTATCATAAAAGGCATAGTCGTGGATGTGGGACCAGACGGGAACGCTCGTATCCCCGTCGTTCCGCATATAGGCATCGATGCCTTCGACGAGGAGGCCCTTGTCGTAATCCCATGGATCGATGTAGCGCGTCGACGTCCGGGGCGAGCTCTTGAGACGGCTCCCTTCGCCGGTCTCTTTGATAAAGCCGACGCCGTAGCTGAGGAGATGGCGGTCATTGATCTGCGTATTGGCCGAGGCCTTGAGACTGCGCTGGCGGTGGTCGACGTCGTCGACGTATTTCAGCTCATTCTTGCCCTCGTAAGACGACCGTCCATAGTAATTGATGAGGGAAATATCGTCTTCCTTCATACGGGAATAATTCGTTTCTACACTCCAGTCGGTCCTGCCGGCCCGTCCCGTCCAGCCCAAATTATACGTATTGCGGTCAGCCCGCCGCTTAAAAATCTGTTGGGGCTCCATATCGCTGTCGGTGTGCTTGACGTGGCGAAGGAGGTCTTCCGTATAACGTTCGACGTTCCAATGGAGGCTGTTATTTTCATTGATGTCATACGTGCCGACCATGCCGATCGTATCGGCCGTCCCGTGGTAGCGCAAGGCGTTGGGCTCAAAATTGGCCATATCCTTATTTTCGATGATCCACGTCCGCCGCGGCTTCTCACTGGCGTATACGGGCATGATGTCCCGCTTGCTGCCGTAGACGCCTAAACGGAGTTTTCCGATCTGGCCGGAGTCGGCGCGGAGAAACAGATTGGTGTAAGGGGCTAACCCCTTATCGCCTTTGGCACGCATACTTTCGGCATTGAACTGTATCTGAGGCGTATCCGACGCTTTCTTGGTAATGATGTTAATGACGCCGCCAATGGCATCGGAACCGTACTTGGCGCTGGCAGCCCCTTGGATGACTTCGATGTGATCGACATTTTCCGTCCCCAACCGCATGACTTCATCCATGGCGCCGGAATACTTGGCCAAATCACCCATTACGGGCTGTCCGTCGATGAGGATCAGCGTATGACGCGGCTCGGCACCGCGGATCGACACGCCGGTCCGCCCCATGGCATCGACGGTCTTAGACACACCGGTCTGGTTGAAAATGACGTCTTCCACCGATTTGGCCTGTTTTTCTTCAATTTCCTTGGCCGTAATGATTTGAACCTGCTGGGACTCCCACTTGGCATTTTCCTCGGCCTGAGACGATTGGACGACGACCTGCTTCGTCGTTACGGACTGACTGCCGTCTGCTGCATCTGCCGCCATCGTCAACGGCGCCGACAGCCATAGGATAATAGCCCACGTCAGGGCCTTCTTCTGTTTCATACAACCTTCTTTCCCGACATATGTTTCCATACCGCAGTTATTTGTTGAAAATAATTTTCATATATGTCGAGATTGTAACAGTAAAAGGGCTTTATCGTCTACTCCGTTAGGTTGAAAAAAGCTCCGTTCAGACATTTATTTTTAACATAACACTAATTTATATCAAAATAAAACTATTTGATTTTTATACTATCCCTCGTAATCAGCCTGAGGCGTCAATCTGAACAAGGCTGGAAAGAAAGATTGCCAATACGAAAAAGCCCGCTCTCTTAGGAGAACGGGCTCTTGTTGTAAAGACAATATTTTATAAATGGGAAATAAGGTCTTCTTCTTTTTTCGATTGGAAATGCCAGGCGGCGGGCTTTGCTTCCGGAGCGGGATAACCGATCTGCATGAGGGCAACGATTTCGGCGTCCTTCATTTCGGGGAACAATTTTTTCTGCTCTTCTGTGTCGAAGTCGCTGACCCAGGCGGCACCGAGGCCTATATTTTCAGCGGCCAGCCAGACCTGCATGGCGGCAATGCTGGCATCGACGACGCCGTGATTCCGGCCGTCACTCTGTCGGACCCAGGCTTCATCCGGTACATAACCGATGGCAATCGTCAAGGGCGCCTGGAAGTGGTATTTCGTGATGGCCTTGATCTGTTCGAGTTTCTCCTTCGATTCGATGACCCAGGCCCGAATGGGCTGATAGTTTACGGCACTCGGCGCCAGCATGATGGCTTCCTTCAGTTTTTCAACGAGGGCCGGTTCTACTTTTTTATCCAAAAATTTGCGGACCGAATAACGATCTCTCATCAATTGTTCAAATTCCATGGTCAAGTCTCCTTTTCGCATAAGGTCTCCCCGTCATCGGGTTATCCTCATTATACTTACCGGTATAAAATTTACAAGTACGTACATTTTTAGTACCTAAAAAATAACTTCCACGACAAAAGCCGATACCAGACATCCCAGATAGATGACGGTATCGGCTTTTCTCATGCAAGATTCAGATTTCAGTCCCCCATGGTACAAACTCCCTTTCCTAAAAGGAGTCTATTTAACTCCGGGGATTTTGGTAATGCGACAATAAAATATGATTGCTGCAAGGAAAATTTGCAGTATCAGTTTCAGTCCCCTTACGGGGATTTTGGTAATGCGACGTCCTGGCTGAAAGACCAGACAACCGGGGAATACGAAGTTTCAGTCCCCTTACGGGGATTTTGGTAATGCGACGTCGGCGTATAAGTATCGCCGTCAACTTCGGCTACAAATGTTTCAGTCCCCTTACGGGGATTTTGGTAATGCGACGACCTAGATACGTCTCTAAACTATTTACGTTTTAATGTTTCAGTCCCCTTACGGGGATTTTGGTAATGCGACTCTGTCTCTCAGTACCCGCTCCCTGACTGGGCTCACAGGCGATTTTTTCAAACCTCCGGCTTTTTTCGCCTTTTTCAGGTACCCGGGTGAAAAATAAAAATCAGGCAGTGCCGCTTATCCGCTTGGTTATGCCGTTTTTCGCAGGTTTGAAAATTTTCAAACCTCTGGGGTTTTTGACCCCAAAATCGGTTTTCCAAAGCCGTCGCATTACTTTGACTTTTCTTTAGTATACGTTTTTCGACTTTTATTGTCAAACGAATTTCGGAAAAGGGCTCATCTTCAAATATCCTCGCAAAGGCCTCTCATCGGGCACAAGAGCGCCTTCTCCCTCTTAGCCATCTAGTCTGTATGAGTCGACCGTAGATGGCCTTTTAACTCGTTTCTGCAGGGTTCCCGCATAAAACAAGATTTCAGTCCCCTTACGGGGATTCGGGTGATGCGACATTATGACAGTCCAGTTGAGAGTCTACTGTTATGTACAGTTTCAGTCCCCTTACGGGGAAATTGTTAACTCAGATCTAGTCGTCACATCACTTTGGCTTTTCTTTAGTATACGTTTTTCATCTTTGTTATGAAAAAAGGACGTCCCATGACAAATCACGAGACGTCCTTTTCATTCGGAGTCAAACGATGATATTATTTGCCTTCAAAGGTCGGTTTACGTTTTTCGACGAAAGCAGCCATGCCTTCCTTCTGGTCGTTCGTGGAGAAGCAGAGACCGAAGACTTCAGCTTCGTAAGCGATGCCGGTTACGACGTCGCAGTTGATGCCGCGATTGATGGCAGCTTTGGAAAGCTGTACAGCGACGGGAGCGTTCTTGGCGATTTTGCCTGCCAATTTGAGGACAGCCGGCATTAATTCTTCCTGAGGAACGACTTTGTTTACGAGGCCGATAGCTTTTGCATCTTCAGCACCGATCATGCCGCCGGTGTAGATGAGTTCTTTAGCCTGGCCGCGGCCGACAACACGAGTCAGACGCTGGGTGCCGCCGAAGCCCGGGGTAATGCCGAGGCCGACTTCAGGCTGGCCGAATTTTGCGTTTTCCGATGCATAGCGGATGTCGCAAGCGCAGGAAAGTTCGCAGCCGCCGCCGAGGCAGAAGCCGTTGATAGCAGCGATGACGGGCTGAGGCATGTTTTCGATTTCCGTGAAGACGTTCTGACCGAACTGACCCCATTCGCGGCCTTCTGCCGGAGTCTTGGTAGCCATTTCTTTGATGTCTGCGCCGGCAACGAAGGATTTTTCACCGGCACCGGTGATGACGACGACTTTAACGGCTTTGTCGACAGCGATCTTTTCGATAGCGTCTTTTAATTCCGTAACCGTGTCGAGGTTCAAAGCGTTCAGGGCTTTCGGACGATTGATGGTAATCGTTGCGATACCATTTTCTACTGCACAAAGAATGTTCTGGTAATCCATGAGATAAACCTCCTAAAACAACTGATATAGAGAATAGTATAGAATGAGTATAGAAAACGACGGGTCTTTTCCATGATGGAATCCAACAGGCCGGACCGCCCCCGGGATGCTGGTGAGATACGCCGTTTTATGACCGTAAATCTTTAAAAATAATACGGGGTGTGATAGTCACGCCCCGTATTCAATTAGCACAATGCTAACTTATTTCGCGTAGTCGTAGAAGCCTTTGCCAGTCTTACGGCCGAGGTAACCAGCCTGGACGTATTTCTTGAGCAGCGGGCACGGACGATATTTGGGATCGCCGAAGCCTTCGTAAAGAACTTCCATAACGTGGAGAACAACGTCGTTACCGATAAGGTCGCAGAGAGCCAGAGGTCCCATGGGATGGTTGAAGCCGAGTTTGCAGACGTTATCGATGTCTTCTTTGGATGCAACGCCTTCCATCAAAGCCTGGATAGCTTCGTTGAGCATCGGAATGACGATACGGTTGCCGGCGAAGCCCGGGAAGTCGTTAACTTTAACCGGAGTTTTGCCGAGGTCTTTCGACAACTGTTCGATCTTAGCGTAGGTTTCATCAGAAGTTGCGATGCCGTTGATGAGTTCGAGCAATTTCATGACCGGAGCCGGGTTGAAGAAGTGCATGCCGATAACTTTGTCCGGGCGTTTCGTAGCTGCGCCGATCTGAGTGATAGCCAAGGACGACGTGTTGGAAGCGAGGATCGTGTGTTCCGGGCAGAGTTCGTCGAGTTCTTTGAAGATAGCCGATTTGATCTTCAAGTCTTCGATAGCAGCTTCGACGACGAGGTCGATGTCGCTCATATTTTCAGCCGTACGGGTAACGAAACCGGAAATGCGAGCCATGGTTGCGTCTTTGTCAGCCTGGGTCATTTTTTCTTTAGCAACTAATTTGGTCAGAGATTTGTCGATTTTGGCCTGGCCGCCGGCGATAAATTCGTCTTTAATATCGTTCAGGACAACGTCCCAGCCGTGCGTAGCGAAAACCTGTGCAATGCCGGAACCCATCGTACCAGCGCCAATAACCATTACTTTACTCATGTTTAACTCCTCCTTCGTCGCGTGATTTTTTTCACTAGATTAGTTTAAAAAAAAGTCACACGCCTCATAAATAAGATTCACTGCTTACATTGATAGTATACCACACACACCAAAAAAATCCACTAAAAAACGGCACTTTTTTCATTTTTTCACATTTATTACATGCATTTTATGCAAGTCGTTTTAAGTCAAGTTACTTATTATCATTCTTTAATATAATTATGTCATGGAAATACGTTACGTTATGAACTTATGTTATAAAAGTTACGTTGTTTTTTCACAAAGTGCATGGAGTTCTATAGCCATAAGGAATCGAAAATGCCGGAGACAGGCCTTTCAGCGTGCACCAAGTTAAAAAAAAGTGCCGCAGCAGGCAAAACCTGTACGGCACGTAAGGCTCTTAGTCTCCCCCATTGAGGGCTTTTAAGAGGGCTCCCCGTTTTTCATAGGAAGCGCGATACATTTTGGTATTTTCTTCGTCGGGAACGTAGGTGGCCTTGACTTCCAACTGGCGTTCGAGGGCTTTTTTCAGGTCCTTGATATCGCCGGCCGCGTAGGCTGCGACGATGCAGTTGGTCGGTACGGCTCCGCCGGCGACTTTCAAGGTGACGACCGTCGTATCGAGCATGTCGGCCTTGATCTGGTTCCACAGTTCGTCCCGGCTGCCGCCTTCGGTAATGGTCAGGTGCTTCAATCCGATGCCGGCTGCCCGGTATTGGTCGGTGACTTCCATGTAGTCGTAGCCGATGCCTTCGAGGACGCAGCGCCACATGGCTCCCTGGTCGGAATCGAGGGTAAGGCCCGTAAAGGTCCCGCGGACGTTGGGATAGGCGCTGTCGCCGCCCGTAAGGTAAGGCAGGAACAGGGCACCTTCGCAGCCCGGTTTATGGCGCTTGGCCAGTTCGTCGAGGGTACTGTAGTAGTCGTCCCCTTCTTCACGGGCGATGCTGTCTTTGAACCAGCGAAGGGCCAGTCCCCCCGTGCGGACCATGCCCCAGTAGAAGTACGTTCCCGGCAGGGTCCCGGAGTTAAAGATGAGGTTGCTTCCGGGGACCGACAGTTCCGGCATGATGCCGTCCGTTGCGGCGCAGAACATGGCGCAGGTCCCGGCGACGTCGACGGCGTTGCCCGCTTCCAAGATGCCGCTGCCCATCATGGATTCCATCGTATCGCCGGCACCGGCGCAGATGGGAATGCCTGCGGGAAAGCCCGTTTCCATGGCGTCTTCTTCACAGAGATGACCGATGATGTCCCAAGGCTTTACGATGCGCGGCATGGCCGATTCGGGAATGCCCAGGATGTCGAGTTGTTCCTTGGACCATTCTTTTTTGACGACGTCGTAACCGAGCCCCCAGCCGGACATGGTGCCCCAGTCGATGAAGGCGTCCTTGGCCGTAAGGCCTGCCAGGTGCATTAAGACGTAGGGGCAGTTGTGGACGAATTTGACGCCCTTTTCCTTCCAGGCCGGGATGTTCTTCATGAACCAGCGGGCGAACATGGCCGGGAACATCATGTTCGGTTCGGCGTTGCCCGTTTCCCGCCCCCAAATGTCGAGCTTCTTTGCTTTCAGGGCTTCGACGTCGTCGCGGGTGCGGCTGTCGAGGTAGTTGACATAAGGCGTAATGGCCTTGCCGTCTTCGTCGATGCCGGCGATGCCGCAGATGATGCCGTCGCCCATGATGGCCCGGACTTTGCTGACGTCCCAGCCTTTTTCTTCCATCTGGCGGCTGCACGAGGCCATGCACTGTTTGATGAGGCGGTAATATTCATCGACATCCATCTGGACCCAGCCGGGCTTAGGATATGCCAGATGGGTCTTGGCCGTATCCATGGCCAGGCAGTGCTGTTCATCGTCGTAAACGGCTACTTTGACGCTCTGTGTACCGGCGTCGAATCCGATATAATACTTATCACTCATTGAGACCACAATCCTTTCTTATCAGCCGTGGCAGTCCTTGACCAGTCCGCCGATGCGTCCGACCAGGCCCGTCGTCGATTGGTTGGGCTTGGGCAGGCGCTTGAGGCCGGTCAGGGCTTCGACGTAACAGAAATACTCATCCATCGCCGTTTCGATGGCGTCGAGGGTCTGTCCGTCGATGTGTTCAATGAGGGCCAAATCGTGCTGTTCATAGCGGTTGATGTAGCCGTAAAGCGAGGTAAAGGTACCGGTATGCTTGGTATACGAACAGAAGAAACAGTATTCGATGACGGCGTCGCATTTTTTCAGCGTCTGCTGATCCGCTGCGCCGGAAAATTCCGGTCGGTCCTGGATGATGGTCTTGATCCAGTTGTTGATAACGCCTTCAAAAAAAGTAAATAACGACAACAATGCCGCCCGATAGTACCGGCGGGATAAAAAGATGCCTTTCTTCGTTTCCTTTTCTTGCTGCATGACAGCCCGTTGTTTAAATGTACAGTAATCCTTCCACAGTTCTTCATAGATCGAAGCCTGCAGTATATCCATATCACCGTTCTTGAAGATGGTGACGTCAATCTTGGCCTTCATGAAATCGGCTGTCCTCCTACTTGGATAATTTTAAAAAATCTGGTTCTTTCTCGGCCATGCGGCTGAGGATCTTTTCGTACCCGCCGCTGCCATATACGAGACAGCGCTTGATACGGCTGATGGTCGCCGTGCTGGCGCCGGTCTTTTGGACGATATCTTCGTAAATGTCGCCGGCTTTGAGCATGCGGGCCACTTCGAGCCGGGCTGAAATGGCTTTCATTTCCTGAATGGTGCAGATGTCTTCAAAAAATTCATAGCATTCATCGACGCTCTTGAGTTCCAGTATGGCCCGAAATAGTTGGTCGTGCAGGTGATCCCGTAGTTTTTCATTCACTGCCACGATATATCCCTTCCTTCCCTTGCAGATTTTGTCTTGCTGAGGCCGTTCCTTTAGTCGGCTAAATACAAGAATTATTATACGGCAATAACGGCAATCTGTCGAGAGAAAAAGCCCCTCCGAAGGGAGAGGCTCTGACTCCTGTATAGTCTTTTACATGGCAAAGAGGTCGATCTGTTCGTCTTCCGGAAGGTCGCCTAAGCAGCCGTCTGCACTCATGGTGTCGATGAGGGACTGGGAAACCTTGCCGCGAATCTTAAGGTCGGCTTTGGAACTGAAGGGAGCGATGGCCCGTTCGGCCACGATCTGTTCGGCCACGCTTTCGCCCAGGCCGTCGATGGCCGTAAAGGGCGGCAGGATCTTGCCGTCGCAGATGGTGAATTTCGTCGCTGCCGAGCGATTGATGTCGACGTTCAGGAAGGAGAAGCCGCGAAGGCTCATTTCCTTGGCCAATTCCAAGGCCGAATAGAGGTCCTGTTCGATCTTGGAGGCACTCTTGCCCTTGGCGGCGATTTCCTTCATGGCCCGTTCCTGCCCTTCGAGGCCGTGGATCATAGCCGACAGTTTGAAGGCCTTGGCCCGGATGGTGAAGTAAGCGCAGTAGTAGGCCAGGGGCTGGTTGATCTTATACCAGGCGATGCGGAAGGCCATCATGACGTAGGCCACGGCGTGGGCCCTCGGGAAGAGGTAGCCGATTTTCTGGCACGATTCGATGAACCACTGAGGAATGTGCCCTTCTTTTAGTTCGCCTTCGTAGTCCGTCGTCTTTTGGCCCAGTTTGTTGGGCTTATCGATGCCCTTGCCCTTACGGACGTTTTCCATGACCTTGAAACTGGTCTTGGGTTTGATGCCGTGTTCGATGAGATAGTTCATGATGTCGTCACGAGTCGAGACGGCTTCCTTCAGGGGGACCGTCCCCGACGTGATGAGGTCCTGGGCGTTGTTCAGCCAGACGTCGGTACCGTGAGAGAAACCGGAAATACGGACCAGTTCCGAGAAGGTCTTGGGCTTGGTATCGACCAGCATCTGGCGGACGAAGTTGGTCCCGAATTCAGGGATCCCCAGGCTTCCGACTTTGGAACCCAGTTCTTCCGGCGTTACGCCGAGAGCCTTGGTCGAGCTGAAGAGGCTCATCGTGGCCGGGTCGTCGAAGGGAATGGTCGTGGCCTTGATATGGGTCATGTCCTCTAACATGCGGATGACCGTCGGATCATCGTGGCCGAGGATGTCGAGCTTGACCAGACGGCCTTCGATGGAATGGTAATCGAAGTGGGTCGTAATGATGCCGCTTTCTTTCTTATTTGCCGGGTACTGGACGGGGGTAAAGTGATGGACGTCCATATCGCGGGGGATAACCATGACGCCGCCCGGATGCTGGCCCGTCGTATTCTTGATGCCCGTGCAGCCTGACACGAGGCTGTTGATGTAGGCTTCGTTGACGTGGATGCCCTTCTTCTCGGCCCATTTCATGACGTAGCCGTAGGCCGTCTTATCCTTAACGGCACCGATGGTACCGGCGCGGAAGACGTTGTCTTTCCCGAAGAGTTCTTCCGTATATTTATGAGCCTTGGGATGGTATTCGCCGGAGAAGTTGAGGTCGATATCGGGGACCTTGTCGCCGTCGAAACCGAGGAAGATGGCAAACGGAATGTTGTGGCCGTTCTTTAAGAGCGGTTCGCCGCATTCGGGGCAGGTCTTATCGGGCAGGTCGAAGCCGCCGCCGTATTCGCCCTTCGTGTAGAAGTGGCTCCAATGGCACTTGGGGCAGACGTAGTGCGGAGGAAGTGGGTTGACTTCGGTAATGCCGGACATGGTGGCTACGAAGGACGAGCCGACAGAGCCTCGGGAACCTACGAGGTAGCCGTCGTCGTTGGAATGTTTTACCAGTTTATGGGCGATGTAATAGAGGACGCCGAAGCCGTGGCCCAGGATGGACGTAAATTCTTCTTCGAGCCGGTCTTCGACGATCTTCGGCAAGGGCGTGCCGTAGATTTCATGCGCCTTTTCGTAACACATGTGTTTCAAGGCTTCCGATGAGCCTGCGATCTGCGGGAAGTACAGCGTTTCCTTCGGGATCGGCCGGCAGTCGTCGATCATGTCGTTGATCTTATTGGGGTTGGTAATGACCACTTCTCTGGCCCGGTCTTCGCCGAGGTAGGAAAATTCTTCCAGCATTTCGTCCGTCGTACGCAGGTAGAGGTCGGGCTGGAATTCGGCATCTTTGAAGCCCTTGCCGGTCATGAGGATTTCCCGGTAGATCTTGTCTTCGGGATTCATGAAGTGGGCATCGCAGGTGGCGACGGTCAGTTTGCCCAGTTCGTCACCGATTTTTAAGATTGTCCGGTTGATGTCGCGCAGCCCTTCTTCATCGGCCACATAGCCTTCGCGGACTAAGAAGCCGTTGTTGGTCAGGGGCTGGATTTCCAGGTAATCGTAGTAATCGGCAATCTTCTTTAATTCTTCGTAAGGAAGCCGCTTCTGGACCATGGAGCGGACCAGTTCGCCTGCTTCACAAGCCGAACCCAGGACGAGGCCTTCGCGGTATTCGTCGAGGACGGCCCGGGGAATGCGCGGACGGCCGCGGTAGATGTATTTAAGGTGAGAAATGCTGACTAATTTGTACAGGTTGCGGATGCCCGTCTGGTTCTTGGCCAGGATGATGATGTGGTACGACTGGTCGATTTTGTCATCGAAGAGGTAGCCTTCCATGCCGTAGATGACCTTGACGCCGTTGCTCTTGTCCGTCGAGATTTCCTGCAGGAGCGGGAAGGACTGGACGACGCCGTGGTCGGTGACGGCAATGGCCGGATGATGCCATTTTTTGACGGTCTTAATGAGCTGTTTGACCGTGATCAAGGCGTCCATATCGCTCATGACCGTATGGAGATGGAGTTCGACACGGGGCGTCGGGTTATGGTCTTCCCGTTCGACGGTCCCGCCGTCGGCTTCCATCATGTCATAGGCCATGAAGACGTAGTCGTTCTGGTAGTTGTCGTATTGGATATTGCCGTGGATGCGGACGTAGGCGCCGGGCTGCAGTTTTGTCTTGAGGCAGTCGTATTCTTCCGGCGTCAGGGTATTCTTGCGGCGGAATTTGCCGCTGCCGCCCTGGTTGCTGACGTCGAGGAACTTTTTGGCCGAAATGCCGTTGGTGCTGTCGGCCATCTGGAAGGTCAAGAGGATGCGCTTGGACTTCAATTCCCGGAACTCGACTTTGACGACCTTGCCCTGAAGGACGACGTCGTTCTGCTCTTCGCCGAGGACGTCGTTGATGGGGACCGGCTGGCCGCCAAAAGCCCGGCCCATCCAGACCCGGCTGTCGCCGCCGGTCTTGGTGCCGCCATTCCCCTTCTCGCCCTTGCTGACGCTGCACGACGAGACGGAAGCGCACTGGCAGGCTTTTTTATAGTCTTCATCCTGATATAATTCTTCGTCGACGTCGTAGAGGGATTCGTACGAATCTTCGTGCGGAATGCCGTAGCCCTCGAGGTCATCCGTCGAGATGTCGGCAATCTGCCGCAGGGGATCGTTTTCCGGGATGGAAAGGGGCATGTCGCCGCCGTGAAAGACAGACGTCACCTGGTGTTCGACGGACACGTTGCCGTCGAGACCCAGTTTCCGGCAGACCCGGTCGCGGAGGAGGTCCATATCGCCCGGCGCATAGGCCGACTCGGTCTTGACCTTCCACCAATGGCTTTCCAGGTCAGCTGCAATGGAGGCGACGGCGACGGTCTGACCGCCGTCGACGGGAATCAATATATCATTTTTAGGAACAATATGCCAAACTTTCATCGATTATCCTTTCTTTCAGGCACGATAGCAGGCTACTCTTCGTCCGAATAGTCCTCTTCATCGTAAGCGTCTTCGTCATCACCGGCAGGAGCTGCCGGGACGTTGAATTCCATCATGTCGTGGGGCGCGTTGAGGAGCGGATCCTGGGGCTCGAGATCGGCCGTGCTGACGACTTCTTCACTGTCTCCGTCAGGCGTCAAAACGATGGCGTCATTGGGATCGTAATGCGACGTGATGAGGTCGATATGACGGTCGCCGTCGCTGTAGGTCACGGTCCGGCGGATGGTGATGTCGTGGCCGTCGTAGCCAAACTGCTTCAGCGTATCGTCGGTAACGCTGTCATCGTGCTTCTTTATGATCTTGTGCGGTAAATTCTGGAGATGGGTCGTTTCAAAGGTGACCGTGCTGGTATCGGCGTGGTTGCCTAAGATATACGTCGTCACCGTGTTGGCCCCGACGACGGTATAGACGGCGACGGGGTGCTGGAAGGGGTTGGTAAAGGCAAAATCAAGGCCGTCATCGGCAACGGTAGCATCCATGCCGACCGGTACGTAAGCTGCCGGGGCGAAATGCGGTTCCCGGCTGGCGATGAAGAGGCCCGCCCGAAGGGCTGCGTTGAACAAGGTCGTGCTGACCTGGCAGACGCCGCCGCCGACGGATTGTTCCAGTCTGTTTTCAAAATAGGACGGGGCCTGTTTGTAGCCCTTATCGGCCGTTCGCGTGCCGACGTATTTATTGAATGAAAAGTCCTGTTGGCTGGCGACGAAGGCATGATTCAGCCGTTCCTGGGCCAATTTGATATTCGTATTGCGATCCGGATTGCTGTTGTCGAAATGGGTCGTGTAATAAGACAGGACCGTGTCGATGTCCTTTAAGTCATCGCTCTTGATATCGGCCTGCTGCCGACTGTCAACGGGGACGTCGATATCGCCGGTCTGGCCCTTATGCAGGCTGTCGGCAATGGAATCCTTGAGGCCTGCCGTATTGATGACGATGCGGTCTTTTTCCGGTTCGACGGCGACGGTCTTATTGTCTTCCTTGACATAGGCAAAGGCATTTTCCGGATCCTTGTCGTGTTTGTCGTGGAGATCGCTCAGGGCCTTGTCGAGTTTTTCTTCATCGACGGCAATGGCCAAGGGGATGTCCTTGCCATGCATCAAGGTCGTCGCCACGTCAGCCACGCGCTCCCAAGGCATGCCCTGCCGTCCGATGAGGTGGAGTTCATCGTCGATGTACTGGCGGTCGAGCTTGGCCCCGAGGTCATCGAGGTTCAGCGTCGTATCGACGCCGTCCGCTGCCAGATGGAGCTTGCGCCCTTCGATATCTTTGGCATGGATGTCGAGGTAATTGGCAATATCTTCATCGGTCATGCCCTGGACTGAATGACCGTCGAGGGTCACCATCTGTTCGGCCCTCGTCTGGGCGGCAAAGAATCCGCCGAAACCCAAGATGCACAGGGCTGCGACGACACCGCCTATTTTTTTCCATGACCGAGACTTCGGAGCCGGCAGCCCATGTTTTTCACGATACCGGCGGCGGTATTCCTTCATTCTCTCTTTTCGTTCCTTTTCTGCTTCCGTCACGCTCTAACCTACCTTTTCAGACTACAATAAAGACAAATAAGGGCTCCCATATCGGCCGGCGACGCCTTCCCGCTGCGGATATGGAGCTGTAAGGTAAAAATATTGCAAATACAACGTTCTAACTCTTCTATTGTCCAATAAGATGCGACTTTTTGCAAGTGATATATGACATATTTCGCACTTCGCCCCTTATTGACCGCCGTCAGGACCTGTTCGCGCTGGGTCTTTCCGGCATGGGCCTTCAACAGTTCTTTATACGACAAGAGGAGCCGCAGTCGCGACAGCATGTATCCCGTGTTCTTCAAAAAGGCATCTTGCTTGCTGAACAGCCCTTCAACAAAGGGCAGTGTCTTTTCCCCATTGCGGCGGAGGAAGGCATCCATGAAGGTGAAGAGGTTCTTTTCCATGGTGCCGGCAAAGAGATCGGCCAAGTCGTCCGGTCCGATGCTCTGTTTCCCAGCGGGCAGGGTGATGCACAATTTATCGAGTTCGGAAAAGACGTAGAGCAGGGAGATGCTGCCCCAGGTCTGGAACAGGTCCTGCAAAAAGACGACGCCGTCGCGGCTGAGGCTCTTGCCCTGTTCCTTCAGATACGCCGTCACGTAAGGCATGACATTTTTTTCGCTCACGGCTTCGGCAGCGACGACCCGGGCCATGGGCTTCAAGGCCTTAAAGAAAGCGCTTCCCGTATCGACGTTGCCCTTGCTGTAAAACAAGAGGCTGTTGCCGTCGTCGAGGCGTCCCGCTTCGTCGAGGAACCACTGTTCTTCTTTGCTCACTTTGCTCCGCGACCGGCCGCCCCGTTTTAAGGGCAGAAAGGGACAGTCGTACCAGACGGTGATCGTGCCGCTGCTAAAGAGGCTCGTCCCCTGAAAGGATTCGACGACCGTTGCCGCCGCCGCATCTTTTTGAAAGGTCTGCACTTCAGCGTCGCCGGACCGTTTCCGAGCCGCTTCAAAAAACTGTCTCCGCCCCTCTTCCATGAGGTAGGCTTCGGACCCGTAGATAATCATTATATTTTTAGCATTATTCATCTAAATGTTCCTCAACAAAAGTAGACAGGTGCCACCTTCCACGCCGGCGGGCCAGGCGCAGTTGTCCGTCCCGAGACGGAAGGTAGGCAGGAACGCCGAAACTGTCGGCCGCCTCGCTCCACTCGGAAAAGGCTCCGTCCCCGCGGCGTCCTTCATAGACGACGGTGGCCATGGCCGAGGCCGGAAAGGCCTTTCCGTCCCAACCGTCAAGAGATCGGAACTCCCAAAGGAGGGCCTCGTCGGAAAAGGACTTGGGCACGGCTCGTGCACCGCCATAGGGAATATCCCCTGTCCCCGGGCCTTTTAGGAAGGTGAATTCTTTTTGAAACAAGGCTTCTGTGTAAGCCCTTTCCTCCCCTTCGACGACGCACCGGCGAAGGGTGAAGATGCCGTTGGCCCGAAGGGCCGGGATGACGACGACAGCCGCCTGATCGGGATGGGAGAATCTCGATTTATTATACCATAAATCGGCCGATCTATCTTCATAAATAATGGTCGTCGCCTGATCGCGGCCGGCATCGAAAATCAGCACGCCCGGCCCGGACGGCCGCACCATGAAGCTTATGACCAACGAGATAAGGAGGGGCAGGAACAACGTCTTTCGAAGGGGCCGAAAAAAGATGACGGCCACCAAAAGATACCAGGCCATCCAGGCCCAAAGCGACGGCTGTCCGGCCCACAGGCGGCTCCCCGGAAGGGCGGCGATAAAGGCATTGCCCTTGAGTGCCAGGGCCAGAAAGGGCTTCAATCCCCAGAGGATCAAGTCGGCCCCGGGGCCATACACTAAGGACAGGACGGAAGCGCCCAGACCAAGGACCATGACCCCATCGAGGACCGGCGCCACGACGGCGTTGGCCAAGAGCGAATAGACGGGAAAGGAAAAGAAGGCCGAAAAGAGGATGGGCACGACGAGGACCTGAGCGGCCAGGGACACGGACAGGCAGTTTCGCAAAAATTCCGGCAAAAACGAAAGGCCGGTCGCAATCCGTTTATAGAATAGCACGATGCCCGCCGACGCGCTGCACGACAGGCGAAAGCTCAAATCGAAGAAGAGGTAGGGACTGTACAGCAGCATGGCCGCAACGGCCAGAGCCAGAGCGTGGCCTGCCGTATAGTCCCGGCGTGCCGTCAGGCTGAAGGCACTGAGGGAGCCCATGATGGACGCCCGGACGACAGGCGACGTAAAATCAGCCAAGGCGCTGTAAAGGAGGAGAAAGGCTGCCGACAAGATAAAGAGCGGTGTCCCCCGAAGGCCGAAAGCCCGGCCGATGACCTGCAGGACGGCTAAGAGCAGGGCCACGTGCGAGCCGGACACGGAGAGGATATGAATGAGACCTGTCGTGCTGAAGGACTCGATAAGTCCCGGCGGCAGTTCATCGTAGTGGCCGCCAAAGAGGAGGCTCGACAAGACCGGCCCATAATCCGCCCCGAGGACAGCATCATATCGCCGGGTTAAGGCCTTTCGCAAGTCCTGCAAAAAAGCCCGGATGCCCGTCGGTTCTGACAGGCGTCGGACGTCTCTTCCCTCTTTGGCAAAAAGGCGTAGCCACACGCTTTTTTCCCGATCGCGGCGGCGGGCGTCATACATGCCGTCGTTTTTATAATACGTCAGTGGCCGGCTCTGACCGGTGATCTGAAGGGTTTCTCCGACAGCCGGCCCGTCGGGGACGGTCACGTAGGCCTTGCCGGCACCGGGGTATACCCGAGGCTCATCGCCGTAGGCATAGGAGGAAACGTCCAGGACGTAGCGCCCCATCGGTCCCGCTTCGCTCGTAAAGGTGCCTCTTTTTTCAGAGACCGTCCCTGTGACGACAAGATTGGCTCCGGCGGCCTGATGGGGCAAGGCGTCGTAGCTGTCGGAAGCCAGTTGAAGCCGGCCGGCACCGAGGCAAAAAAAGACGGGAATCAGGAAGAAGAAAAAGGCCTTTCGCCCATACCGGGCGCCCAGTCCCATCCCCAAGAGGGCTAAAAGAAAAAAGGCCCCCCACCAAGGAAGGGGCAGCGAAAGGCTGTCGGCAGCAGCAATGCCGGCACTCAGGGCCAGCACCAAAGAGAGGCTGAGCCAAATCAGCCGCAGGGCCGGAAGGGTCATAAGCCGACCTGATCCTTTAATTTTTGGAATTTAGCCGGTCCGATTCCCTTGACCTTCTGCAATTCGTCGATGCTGGTAAAGGCGCCGTGCTCCCGACGGTAAGCGATGATATTGTCGGCCATGGAAGGTCCGATACCGGGCAGGGTCATGAGCTTTTCGGCATCAGCCTGATTTAAAGACACCTTGCCCTCGTCGATCGGTGCCGGCGGTACGCCGTTCCAGTCATAAGGGATGTGGACATGCATACCGTCCGCCGCCCTGGCAGCCAGGTTCACGGCTGCCGTATCGGCATAGGCCGCCATACCCCCTGCCGTCTCTAGGGCTTCGCCGACGGTCTGTTCCCCATCGAGGGCATAAAGTCCCGGCCTATGTACGGCACCGGTGACGTAGATAAAGGCCTTGTCGGGCAAGACCTCTTCGACGACCGGCACCGGTTCGGCCACGACCGGAAAGAGATGTTCACTGAATTGACTCACAGCCAAAAAAGCGGCTAAGGCGCCAAAAATGACGATTTTCTTCATGGTTCGTCCCTCCTCGATGGTAAGCTATACGTACAGTTTGCCTTATGAGGACGAGACGGAGGGAAAGTTTAATCGCATTTTAACCGGAAATCCCCTGTTTCACGAAAGATTCATATTACCAGCTGCCCTTCGACTTCCAGAAATTCTTCTGGAGCATGACCAGGAGGGTGAACATTTCAAGGCGCCCTAAGAGCATGGACAGGCAGAGGATGGACTTTGAAAAGAGGGACAGTTCGGCATAGGTCGACGTGGCTCCGGTGATGCCGAAGGCCGGGCCGATGCAGCCCATGGTCGAGACGCTGATGCCGATGGCGTCGAAGACGTCGATGCCGTCAAAGGTCAGGAGCAGGGCCCAGAGGGCGATGAACATGACGTAGAGGAAGCAGAACTGAGCCACGCGGACGACCGTATCGTCGCCGATGCGGTGGCCGTTGATGGTCATGCCCAGGACCTGGTTGGGATGGAGCTTCGTTTGCGCCGCATGCCAAATGTACTGGGCCATGATGACGACGCGCGACACCTTAAGGCCGGCCGCCGTCGAACCGGCACAGCCGCCGGAAATCATGAGCATCAGCAAAATGCCCTTAGAAAAAGTCGGCCAGCGGTCGAAATCGGCCGAGACGAAGCCCGTCGTAGCGATGGATGCCGCCTGGAAGGACGAGTAGCGAAGGGCCGTCGAAGGGCCGATGCCGAAGGCACTCATGAGGTTGAGGCCGATGAGAATCGTCGCCGCCGCTACGATCAAGAGATAGACCCGAAATTCCATATTGTCCCAAAGGACGCTCCAGCCCTTTTGCCAGGCCCGGTAATACAAGGCGTAGTTACCGCCGGTAAGGATCATGAAAAAGGTCATCCAACCTTCGACGGCCGGGCTTTCAAAGTGGGCCGCACTGGCATTATACGTCGAAAAACCGCCGGCCGATACTGTCGACAAGGCGTGGTTGACGGCGCCGAGAAAGTCCATGCCGCAGAGGAAGAAGATGACGAAGGCCGTCGCCGTAAAGGCCATGTAGATGCGAAAGAGGACCTTGGTCATGTCGTGCAGCCTGGGCAGGACGCGCTCTCTCGTAGGACCCGTCGATTCGGCGTTGTACATGTAAAAGACCGCCGACTGACCGGCTTCAGGCAAGAGGGCGATGAAGATGACGATGATACCGAGGCCGCCGAGCCAGTGGGTCATGCTGCGCCACAGAAGCAGGCTCTGGGGCAGGATTTCAAGGTCCGTAATGACCGTCGCCCCGGTCCCGGTAAAGCCGGACACGCTTTCAAAGAGGCCGTCGAAATACGACAGGTAGCCGCCGAGGCAGTACGGAAGCATGCCCAAAAACGTAGCCAGCATCCAGCCAATTCCCGTAATGGCAATGCCTTCGCGCATGGTCAGTTTCTGCGTCCGCACGCGGCCGTAGTTCAGGCAGGCCCAGCCGACGAGTCCGCAGAGAATGATGCTGCCCACAAAAGGCAGCCAGCTCGATTCCCCCATGATCACCGCCATGGCCAGGGGCAAAAACAGGACGCCGCCCTGAGCCAAGGCTATTTTTCCTAAAAATCGAGAAATGACGCGTAAATCCATAAGATCCCCTTCATGAAAATTAATTTTTCTCTATTATACCATGAGGGCTTGAGAAAACAAAAAGCCGGCCGCCGCTGTGATTTTCCGACGCCCAAGCGCTCCCTTCCGGAAGCGCAAGTGGCCGACCTATGATATAATAACAGGATCACAAAATTTATCCCCAAGAAAGGATGATCGTCATGTCCCATGACTCTATCGATACCTTACTCACCTTCATCGCCCAAAGCCCGTCGCCGTACCACACGGCCGCCGCTTCGCGGGACCTTCTCGACAAGACCGGGTTTACGGCCCTTATGCCGGACGCCGCACCCTGGCAGCTCGAAGCCGACGGCGCCTACTACGTTCCCGTCTACGGATCGGGCCTCATCGCCTTCCGGACCGGCCGCAACATCCGCCGCCACCTGCGCCTCAGTGCGGCCCACACTGATTTTCCCTGCCTGCGCATCAAGCAGCGTCCGGAAATCCGCGAAAAGGGCTATCTTAAAGTCAACGCCGAAACGTACGGCGGCCTCCTGCGTGAATCGTGGCTCGACCGCCCCCTGTCCCTGGCCGGTGCCGTCGCCATCGAAACGGAGGACCCCTTCCGGCCCAACCTGCGCCTCATCGACCTCAAAAGGCCGGTCCTCACTATTCCCCGCCTGGCCATCCACATGAACCGCAAGGCCAATCAGGGCATCGAGCTCAATCCCCAAAAGGACCTCCTGCCGGTCATGGGCCTCGACGAAAAAGAGATAACGCAGCACTTCTTCCTCGACTTCTTATCGGAAACGTGCCGCTGCCTGCCCGAAGCGATCCTGTCATACGAACTGACGGTCTATCCGACAGAACCGGGGTGCCGCCTCGGTTGGCACGATGAATTCGTCTCGTCGCCCCGCCTGGACAACCTGACGTCAGTCCTGGCCTCCCTATCGGCCCTGGTAAACGCCGCCGACGCCGACGGCTTGAACGTCGTCGCCCTCTTTGACAACGAAGAAGTGGGCAGCCATACGAAACAAGGCGCCGATTCCGTCATCCTCTCCCGGATCCTCTCCCGCATCTATCACGCCTTCGCGCTCACCGACGACGACCTGTCGGCCGACCTTTCAAAAGGCTTCATGCTGTCCGTCGACGTCGCCCATGCCATCCATCCCAACGTACCGGAAAAATGCGATATCACCAACCAGCCCCAAATGGGCCGCGGCGTAGCCCTCAAGATTGCCGCCAGCCAGTCCTATGCCGGAGACGCCGAAGCCGTCGCCGTCCTGAAAGGCTTATGCCGCCGGGCCGACATCCCCTATCAGATTTTCATGAACCGCTCCGACCTTCCCGGCGGCTCGACCTTGGGCTCCCTCTTATCGGCCAACCTCCCCATCCGGACCATGGACATCGGCATTCCCATTACGGCCATGCATTCGTGCCGTGAATTGATGGGTGCCGCCGACCAACAGGCCCTGACCGACCTCATTACGACCTTCTTCAGCCATTCCTAATATCCCGATTTTTTTTATTCTGTATCGCAGATGCCGCCATTGACACATTTTATTTTACATCTTATAATGAAAAGTGTATATTACAGCATACTGTATAGTATACAGAAAGAGTGGATATGAATGACTCTAGGACAAGAAATTAAGTACTATCGCAAGAAAAACGGCTTAACCCAGATGGCTTTCGGCGACCTCTTCGGTATGTCAAAGCAAGCCGTCTACTCTTGGGAAACAGGTCTTTATTCACCAGATATTTCAGTATTGCTGAAAATGGCTGATTTTTTCCAAATTCCCATCTGTGTCCTTGTCGGCCGACCCGGCATGTACTGCCAAAAGAGTGATGACACCCGCAGCAACTGCGACTACTGTGCGCCCATTACGGACGAAGACTGTCTCGTCATCCGGGCCCTTCACGCCTTGCCACCGGAAAAACAGCAAGCCGTCAAGACACTCCTCAATATCAAACCGAAAAAGAACGGAAACTCCGAATCAGGGGACAACTGACAATGCGGTATTGATATATAAAAAATCGGACCCGATCCATGGAGGGTCCGATTTTTTATGCCCTTTTCTTGCCAGGGCCCGGTAAATAGGCTATGATGAGAAAAAACGAAAAGGAACGATATGCTATGGAATCTCTTCTCCGCTCGGTCTATGGCCGGGCTGAAGCCGAATATGTCATCAAAAAATCCCGCTTCATCGCCACCGTCTGTGAAGTGAAAACGGAAGATGAGGCGGCAGCCTTCATCGAAAGCGTGCGCAAGCACTATTGGGACGCCCGTCACAACTGCTCGGCCTTCCAAATCGGAGCCGGCGGACAGATCCAGCGCTCCAGCGACGACGGTGAACCGTCGGGAACGGCAGGCCGGCCCATCTTAGAAGTCTTAAAGAAACGGGACCTGACCAATACGGCCGTCGTCGTCACCCGCTATTTCGGCGGCATCAAACTCGGCGCCAGCGGCCTCATCCGGGCTTACAGCCACGCCGCGACCCTGGCCCTCGACGAAGCATCCGTCGTCGTCTACACGCCCTTCACCCTCCTTACGGCGACCGTCGCCTACCCCTTGGTCAGCACCCTCGAGCGCTTTGCCGAAAGTCACGGCGTCCTCATCGCCGACCGGGCCTTTGCCGCCGACGTGACCTTCACCTTTGAAGTCCCCGAAGGCGACAGCGACGCCTTCATAGCCGACCTGACCAATGCCACTAACGGCCGCGTCAGCTGCAAAAAAAAACGGGTACCGTCGTAAAACCGGTACCCGTCACAGAGACGTAACAGCTTCGATCAGGCCTTATAGCCCGTTGCCATATCGACCATATTTTCAAGTTTTTCGCCGGCGAGGAACCGCTTCAGGTTATCGACGGCAATGCGGGCGATGTAGTCGTGCGTCGCCTGCAGGTGGTAGCCGCCTGAAATATGGGGCGTAATGTAGATGCCCTTCGTCTGCCACAAGGGATCGTCCTCGGGCAGCGGTTCCGGATCGGTAACGTCCAAAGCAGCCCCGGCCAAATGACCGGAAAGGACGGCTTCCCGCAGGGCTTCCTGATCGACGTTGTTGCCGCGGCCGACGTTGACGAAATAGGCCCCTTTCTTCATGGCCATGAAGCGGTCCTTATTATAGATCCGATACGTTTCCGGCGTATCAGGCAGGCACGACGCGACGATGTCCGCCCGAGAGAGATAGTCTTCGAAATGAGCCATATCCCCCATTTCATCGGCTTCCGGCGGAACCTCGCCCTTACGACGGCGCAGGCCGATGACATAAGCGCCCAAAGCCTTTACGCGGCGGCCGAAGTTGCGGCCGATATCGCCAAAACCGACGACGACGACCGTGGCCCCATAAAAGGACGTGACCGGGCCTTCATCGCGCCACAAGGATTGCTGCTGATTGTCATGGTAGAGATACAGCTTCTTCATCATAGCCAGGCTCTGGGCCAGCATGTGCTCGGACAACGCCAGGCCATAGGCACCGGTCGCATTGGTGAGCGCCACGCCGTCGGGCAGGATACCGGCCTTACAGTAACTGCCCGCACCGGCACTGTTGAGCTGGAGCCATTTCAAATGCTTGGCCTTGCTGACCAGCTGCGGGTCGATGTTGCCGATAATGACGTCGGCGTCTTCAAGAGCCGCACCGGCATCGCTTCCATCACCGGGACAGAAGGTCACCTTGGCCCCTTTCGCAGCCGTTTCAAACCACTGTCGCTGTTTTGCATCCGTATCCATGACAACGAGAATATTCAACAGAATCACTCCTTATTATATTTTGTGTTGGCGGCAATTTCTTTTACCGTTTCTAATGGGCATTTCGCGATATGGGCAATGAATTCATAGGTTACATCTTCCTGCAAGAGCGCCGTAACCAGACGAACCACGCTGCCCTCTTCGCCGTCCACGTTGACGAATTGTCCCATGTCCGCCTCCTCTGCACTATCTGCACAACCAAAAGGCCCCATTTTCACAGGTGAAACAAGACCTTTTTCGTAAAAATAAACGCTGTATTTACGTTTTAATTATAGCTTGTATGTACTGAAAAAGATAGGCGGCGGCGGTACTTGTGACAAAACTGTTCATCCGTAGTCTAAATATATCAACTATCTGTTAATGATAGTCCTAAAAAAATAATTATTGTCACTAAAAAGACAACCGCTGTCATCAAGAGATTTAAATCTGACGACAGCGGCCGTTTTAGTTAGACAGTTTTTTATTGACCCCGGCCTTATTTCGCCATAAGCGAGGCGACTTTATTGGCAAAGGCCACGGGATCATCGGGCATGATGCCTTCGAGAAGGAGGGCCTGATCGTAGAGCAGATGGCAGTAATCCTTGAAATCGGCCGTGTCCTTGCCGGCCTGATGGACGGCGGCTAATTTCCCGAACAATTCGTGATCCGGGTTGATTTCCAAGATGCGGCGCGCCTTGAACATGGGGTTGTTGGCGGCAGCAAAGGCCTGTTCCATGGCCAGGGACGGACCGGCCGCATCGGCAACGAGGCAGACGGCGCCGCTCTTTAAGCGGTTCGACAGGCGGACGTCGGCGACCTTATCGCCTAAGAGGCTCTTCATATCCGCGAGGAGGCCTTCATTGTCCTTGGCGAGGTCTTCGTTCTTCTTCTTTTCGGCCTTAAAGGCATCGTCTTCGAGGTCCAAATCGCCGCGGCTGACGGAATGGAAACGGTGGCCTTCGTATTCGCCGATGGCTTCGACGGCAAATTCATCGACGGGATCGGTCATGTACAGGACTTCGATGTCCCGGTCACGGAGGAGTTCCATCTGGGGCAGGCCTTCGATGGCTTCCTTATCCTTGCCCGTTGCGTAATAGATCTTCTGCTGGCCGTCTTTCATAGCGTCGACGTATTCCTTAATGGTACGGAGTTTCCCGTCTTTCGAGGACATGAACAACAAGAGGTCCTTCAGCTTTTCGACGTTGTTTTCACCGGTCATCATGCCGCTGTAGACGCCGATTTTCAGGGATTTGCCGTATTCGGCCCAGAACTTTTCATACTTTTCACGGTTCTTTTCGAGGTCCCGTTTGAGGGATTTCAAAATCGTCTTTTCCAAGTTGCGGCCGATGAGGTTCAGTTCACGGCTCTTTTGCAGCAGTTCACGGGAAATGTTGAGGGACAGATCCGGCGAATCGACGAGGCCTTTGACGAAGCGCAGGTAGTCCGGCAGGAGGTCCTTGCATTTATCCATGATGAAGATATGCCGCGAATAGAGCTGGATACCCGGTTCATAGTCGGCATAGTAGAGGTTGAACGGGGCCTTGCCCGGGATGAACAAGAGGGCCGTGTAATCGACGGCACCTTCGGCACGGTTGTGGAAGATGTCCATCGGTTCGTCCCATTCATAGAACTGATGCTGGAAAAATTCGTGGTATTCTTCCGGTTTGATATCCGATTTATTCCGCGTCCACAAGGGCTGCATGGAGTTCAAGGTCCGCGTTTCCGTATGTTCTTCTTCCGGCGCATCTTCGATGGTCTTGCCGTCGGCATCCTTTGGCTTTTCCTTGGTCGTAAAGTCCATGGTGATCGGGTAGCGGATGTAGTCGGAATACTTCTTGACCAGGCTCTGGAGGGTCATCTGATCGGTGTAGTTTTCTTCGCTGCCGTCGCCGTAGAAGTCACTGTTCAAATGGAGGATGATCGTCGTCCCGTGCTTCGGTTTCTGGTATTCTTCGAGGGTGTATTCGCCGCTTCCCGTCGATTCCCACTTGTAAGCCTGGGCTTCGCCGGCCTTACGGGTGACGACCGTAACCGTATCGGCGACCATGAAGGCCGAATAGAAGCCGACGCCGAACTGGCCGATGAGGTCCTTATTCGTATCGCCGCCGTCCTGGGATTCCTTCAGCTTTTCAAGGAAAGCTTTCGTCCCCGACTGGGCAATGGTGCCGAGGTTGTCCATCAAATCCTGCTTGTCCATGCCCAGGCCGTTATCGGAAATGGTCAGGGTATGGCCGTCGGCATCGGGCGTCAGGTGGATTTCAAAGCCCGTGTCCCCTTCGAGGAGATCGCCGTTAGTGAGGGACTGATAATGGAGCTTATCGATCGCATCGGAGGCGTTAGAAATGAGTTCCCGCAGGAAAATCTCATGATTTGTATAAATAGAGTGGACCATCAGGTCCAATAACTGCTTCGTTTCAGCTTGAAATTCATGGGTTTCTTTTGCCATGGTAAAAACACTCCTTTGTATCCGTTTTCCGTACCGTCAGTGGCATCTGAGGTACCTTCACATCACTATCATACCGCAAAAAGTCAAATAGTCAAGTATTTTTTCGGCATAAGCCTGCCCCATGGCAAAAGACAAGGCTGCGCCCTCATTCCAGGCTTTGACGAGGACCGAGTTTTACCGAGCCGCCCATAAAAATCTGCTGCAGATTGCCGTCGTCATCGACACTGGCTGCAATGGCAATGGTTCCGCCGGGCTGCTTCATATAAGCGGCCACCCGTTTGCGCGTCGTACAGGCAAGCGCTGCTGCGACGGCTGCCGATCCGCTGCCGCAGCTGTTTTCCCAGTAGAGGGTATCGGTCCGGCTGACGTAGACGGCAGGAATCATCTCCTGCGTTTTGGGGTCGCAGAGGATGAGGCCGTACGCCGGGAAATCTTCGCCGTCGACGTAGTCTTTCAAGGCCTGCCAATAGACGTCCTTATCAAGACCTTCAAAGGTCTCGACGAAGTGGACAAAGTGCGTAATCCCCGGCAGGTCGACGCGGAAGAAACGAGCCGGCACCCCGCCGACGTCTACTAAAATACCGCTGACGTCGTCAGGATAGGGCATCTCGATAAAGGCCTCGTAGTCCTCGCCTCCCGTATGATTGACCTTGACCGGCAGGATTTCGTCGCAGCCCGAACAGGATACGCCGTAGACGCCCTGATCCTTCCCCTCGCAGGACAAGGCGTAGGCCGCTGCTGCCCGCGAGGCATTGCCGCAAAATTCGCCGCCCATCATATCGACGCGAAGGGGCTTGCCTTCCATACAGGTCACATAGCCGACCTGCTCGGCGTCGATGTCAGGCCTTGCCAGTAAGGCCGCCGCCAGGGTACTGTGTTCTTCCTTAGGGACCGGCGTCAGCACCAAAATCGTCTTATTGCCGCTGGGATCGGCCAACATATACTCTATCTTCATGATCATGCTCCTTTTCGCGCGGACCCGTACGTCCGCGTCCATAGTACGTATCTCCTGCTATTGTATCACGACGCCGGTCTTCATAGAATACGAAGTCGCTCTTTTTTATTCCTTTAATACGAAAAATTCTTCCTCTTGCTATCCTTTTGGGTACTATAACACGAAAAAGTGCATTCTTCCCAAAAAATACAGTTTGCGATACAATGAGCCCATCAGCTGATACGAAGCATACCCTATCTCAGGAATTGCGATTCCCCATCTTATGGTACAATAAAGGAGACACATTATGTTACATGAAATCAATTGGCCCCATGAATACCTGCCGGGCACGACCGACAATTTTGCCTCTAACGAAGTCATCATCCAAGGGATCTCGGCCAAAGAAGCCTTCGAAAACCTGATCGATACGGCCATTTGTCCGACCTATTATGACAACGTATCGGACGTCGAATTCGACAACACGAAGGGGACTAAGCTTACTGCCGACACGCGCTTTCGCTTCAAGACCTTCGGCTTTCCCATCGAAGCGGAAATCACGGAATTCGTCGCCCCTAATGGCAATCAGCCCGGAAGACTTTCGTGGCACGGCTGGGCTGAAGGCGATGAAGCACACCGCTTGGACGTCATCCACGCCTGGCTTCTCGAAGAGGTATCCGAAAACCGCCTGCGCATCCTGACCCAGGAATCACAAATTGGAAAACCCGCCGCCGCCCTTCACGAAGATCCGTCGGACCCGATGAACGTCGGTCATCAAAACTGGCTGCGCGGCTTGGCTGCGACCTTACTGGCCGCTAAAAAAGCCGACAGATAAGAACGATTTTCCGGAAAGGAGCTCCCATGACGACTAAACAGACGCTGTTCCAATGTCCCGTCGAAGCGGCCTTAAGCCTTCTCAGCGGCAAATACAAATGCATCATCCTCTGGCATCTCTTGGAGGGCACTCATCGCTACAGCGAGCTCCAACACGCCATTCCCCAGGCGACGCCAAAAATGCTGACCCAACAGCTGCGCGAACTGGAAAATACGGGCGTCATCTCCCGAAAAGTCTACCCCGTCGTCCCTCCTAAGACCGAATACAGCCTGACCGACTTCGGCCGTACCCTGTCGCCGATCATCGAATCCATGTGCGATTGGGGAAAAACCTATATGTCCGACCGGATTTTACCAAAAGATTCTTCAGATACATAAATATAACTCGATAAAATATAAATGTAAAATCGATAACAGCTTATGACAAGCGACTTAAGAGTTTAAACCAAGCTCTAAGTCGCTTTTTTGTAAACTCATATAGTCAGATACCTTATGGTATCGAGAAAAGAGGAATTTTTCTCATTTTCTTTATTCTCACAAAGAGGCCGTCATTTTCAAGGACCGAAGGAATCAGACGAGCCCGAGCACGCACAAGGGCCTCAAACCTTCTGCAGCCCTGAATCCCCCTCCGAGACGTCAGCCCGAGCCCATATTCGGCTGGAAATTCGACGGTTCATGTCGCCCTTTGACAGAGACGGCACTGCCCCTTTTCGGACTCCCACAACATGACGCCCATCATCAAAAACGGTACCAGACATCCTTCACCGATGCCGGTACCGTTTTTTCATGCCATCTTCAATTTTACGCGCTCGCCGACGCGTCAACAAACCTCCGTCAAAGCGATTTAGAAGAAACGTTTCAGTCCCCCTATGGTACAAACTCCTTTTTCTAAAAGGAGTCTATTTAACTCCGGGGATTTTGGTACGCCGGCGGCGTAACGTTACAGGATTCTTTTACGCTCGTCTGCGTTTCAGTCCCCTTACGGGGATTTTGGTACGCCGGCACCTTTGGGCAAAAAAAGAAAACGATTTGTGGGTGTTTCAGTCCCCTTACGGGGATTTTGGTACGCCGGCACATTAATTCTTTAACAAATATTTTAAAACAGTTTGTTGGTTTCAGTCCCCTTACGGGGATTTTGGTACGCCGGCAGTAGTAGTATTAAGTGATTTTTAGAATTTCTTTTCACTTGTTTCAGTCCCCTTACGGGGATTTTGGTACGCCGGCTCTGTCTCCCAGTACCCGCTCCCAGACTGGGCTCACAGGCGATTTTTTCAAACCTCCGGCTTTTTTCGCCTTTTTCAGGTACCCGGGTGAAAAATAAAAATCAGGCAGTGCCGCTTATCCGCTTGGTTATGCCGTTTTTCGCAGGTTTGAAAATTTTCAAACCTCTGGGGTTTTTGACCCCAAAATCGGTTTTCCAAAGCCGTCGCATTACTTTGACTTTTCTTTAGTATACGTTTTTCGACTTTTATTGTCAAACGA
>OLFW01000140.1_pt1 | contig 71775 bp, 75 predicted proteins | sample 1605351 | NCBI WGS metagenome assembly OLFW01 (sample SAMEA3888918, study PRJEB22519) | human gut metagenome | biome: human gut; feature: human-associated habitat; material: faeces | place: Denmark | collected 2010 | reverse complement strand
ACACCAGCAGGGGCTACGTGATTTTATTATGTCTCAAAAGCTGTAAACTGCTGAACCAAATTAAAATGACACATAGACTTCTTTGCTATAATGGTGTCGACCATCTCGCGTGAGCTTCGCCGCAATGCGGCTCCTGTTGACCAGCCCATGCCCCATATTGCCCATTGACTGCACAAGCACTCTACAAGCAATGCAGGGAAGCCTGTCATCCGCATAAGCACCTTGAGCATGCACCTCTGCACTCCTACATCCAAATCTGCATCTTAGAGTACCACTGGTCGCCAGAGGAGATTGTCTGACGGATCCAACTGGAGCATGGCTGCCGTCTCGTCAGCGTTCCGACGATCTACCGCGCTATTCACGCAGGACTGCTGAACCCGCCAGGAGCTTCAGCGAATATCGCACCCCATCGAAGATCGTCCTGCCAGTGCAGCGAACCGTTCCGTCCGTGGCCACTGGGAAGCGGATACCGTGGTGGGCAAGCAAGGAAAGGCATGCCTCGTCACACTGGTGGCCCGGAAAAGCCGGTACTTGCTTGGTGGAAAAGCCATGAGCAAGACCGCCGCTGCCGTCAACCTCCACACCATCCATGGGAGCGCGGGACCAATGAAAACGCCAATGGCCTTTTACGGGAGTTCTTCCCGAAAGGCAAGGACATCACGGATGCGCCAGAGGATTACATCCAACGGAAGTACCATGAGTTGAACCTGTGCCCTAGGAAGTGCCTTGGTTACAAAACACAATATGAGGTCTATTTCTCAAAGGTGTTGCACTTAGCTTGACAATTCGCCCATATTAAACATCAATGAAGAATCTTCTGCCTTACCTTCTTCAAAGAAAACAGCAACCCCTTCGCTCTCATTTTCGACAGATAATAGGGATACTCCAAATGGCACAGCAACTGTGCTTTCTGGAGGATTGTTGCCTTCTGCCACAAGATGGATAGCTCCAAAAGCCTGAGCTTATGGTCAAGATGCGGCAACAGTTCATCAAAAGAAGGCTCGACTGACACGGTAGATGCAGGATTATCTGTAGCAGCCGCGACAAGACAATCTCGATAATATTCCTCAAACGGTGGGAAAGCTGTGTTCTTCAAGACAAAATCCGGATTCTGATAGGATTCATAGGGGAAATCCAGAAGGCGCTTCACGATAGCTTCTGCTCCGTCCTGCCAAGGATATGTCGCACCCCAATGGTTTGCCTGTATTCTCGATGCGATTGCACCAAGGTCGGTACTGATGCATGGGATGTGCAACCGTATGGGAATACTCAGCGTATAGCTATACGTTTCTGGGCAAACCCCAGGAAACCAGAAGAAATCGATGGCCTGAGAACGGATCTGTTGATAGACTGCTTCTTCCTGATAAGGGCCTAAGATGTCGATGTATTTCTTCTCATCTTCTGTCAGTTCCACTTCCTGCAATATACCAAACAAGATGAAGCGGATATTGACCTGATGCGCCGCACAGTAAGCCAGCGTATCCTTTATTTTTTGTGAACCTTTGGCAACGTACAAGGCGCCAATCAGCCCAACACGTAAGCTAGAAGAACGATACGATACAAGCTCTGGATTCTCTACGCAGCGAATCGGAAAATCTGGAAAGTATCGTTTCATCCGCTGCTGCATATCCAAGCTTGGAACCATCACGATGGCTGCCTGTTGTAGGTATGAATGCCAGAATGAGCGCCATTCTTCTATATCTACAATCTCTTTTTCAAAGGTTGGCGAGAAGAATTCTCTTGCGCGTAAACACGCATTACAGCCCTTTTCTTCGCAATAGAAATCGTCCTCCGTGACCAGCTTGATGAAGGGGCATACTGTGTAATAATCATGGAGTGTAACAGCGAGCGAACAGTGTGCCATCTCATGGAGATGAATCAATGCTTTAGGAGAGTCCAGCATATGCTCGACATGCAATACAGATGCCTGATAGGATTGTATGATTTTTGCCAGCTGTTGCTGATCATCGTCCCCATATAAGAAGATCTCTTTAGGGGACTTCCCTTTTTCATATACGATAATCTGTGTCAGACGGCGAACCAGACGAATGAATACGACACAATGGCCGTGACTCACCCACTCATGGACAAGTTCTTCTGCATGGCGATACGTTCCACCTGATAAGACATTTGACAACAAAATGGCAACCGTCGGTTTCAATAACTGTACCTCCTACTTTCACCTGGATTCAACCAGATTCGTCATATCTAATGCACGCAAAGTATTTTTAGAGACTCCTTGTGAATTCTAAAATGCTATAGTCCCATTATACGCCAAAAACCTACGCGTTACAACAGGGAATGGCCTGCCGCAGGCCTGTTTGGTGGCCTGTGGATATCCTGTGGACAACATGTGGATATCTACCATATGGCTGTGGATAAATATAGGGAGTGCCCCGCTTTGTGTGTCAGGTTGTGCGCGTTCTGTGTCCGCTCTGTGTTCTGCTCAGGCACTGTGGATAGCCGTCAGGTGTTGGCGCGGCTGGCTTCCGGGCGCTCCTAAGACGTAGCTCAAGCAAAGAGAAAGAAAAGTAACGTAGTACGGCGTCCCTCCTGGCAATCGATGGTGACTGTCGCGTGGTCCCGTCGCTCGCATGCCCCGCATCTTCCCGTCCTTTGGCAGCATCATCTTGCTCTCTCGTTTCTTCGAGTTGCCTCACGATTCTGCCCATTTTCCCTGTCTTTTCGCATGTGTCAAAAATTTTTCTTGAATGGCTGTCACGCCATGTCTGGCAAGGGTTGACACATGTTTGACACTTCGCCTGTCTGCGTCTCGTGGGCAATCTTCTCTTGACAGAATCATACTCTCTCGGTATACTAGGAGCATAGCACGACAAAACGCGTGGAAACGCGGAACACACCTTTGCACGACCACAATCAAGACGTATGAGCTTGCTTGTCTCTCTGTAGCAGATCGGCGGCTCTATGTTCTTGAGGCCGGTCTGCGGAGGGACGGCAAGCTCTTTTGTCTGTGCGAGGAGCATTTCATGGACTCGAAGGAGGGATTCGATGGCAAAAGAGGCGATGACGGGCTTCATCACGGAGTTCCGTTTCTTTCACCAGATGCAGCCGGTGCGGCCGGTCTCGGCCTGTGCGCAAGCGCTCTGGCACTACTTGTTCTACCGGGCAAACGCCGCGTTCTGGCAATTTCCCCTGAAGATCCAGGCCAACGAAATTGCCGGGGCGCTGCGGATCTCGCGGTCGGCGTTCATGCGCTCGCGCGAGGAGCTCCGCAGCGCGGGCTATCTGCTCTACGAGCATGACCCGGGCACGCGGACGGTCAAGTACTACCTCGTCAGCAATGTGCGGCCGCACATGCTCGTGACGCCGGCTGAGATGCTGGCGGGCACGAAGTCTTATCAGGATTTTCTCTCAGGAACACCAGCGCAGAAGGAGGTAAACCATGTTGCTTACGAATCATGCCCAGAAGCTGTATCGGGGAATTGAGGCGCTCGGCGGCGGCGTGATCCGCGAGCAGGTGCTGCGCGCAAAGGCAGGCGGCATCTCGCACGGGACGTTCATCGCGGCGCGGCAGGAGCTCTGCAAGGCGGGTTTCCTCGCCATCGAGCGCACGGCGCGCAAGCCGCACTACCGCCTCATCGACACGGAGCGCGCGGCAAAGGTCATCGCGGAGTCGGAGGCCATCTACGCGCAGGGCGAGGTCGCCGTCTTCGAGGCAAAGGCGAAAGAGTCGGCCGCCCGGGCAGAGGCACCGCCGCCGCGCAAGATGATCCCGGTCCGGATTGCTATGGCAAAGAAGGTATCGGAAAATTCCCGGGATTCTCGCGATACGACAGACAAGATGGACGGCGTAGCGCTGAAGCTCGTGCCGATCGCGATCTTCGAGGATGGCCTGCCGCACATCGCGGGCCATTTCGCGGACCTCGCAGACTGGCACGAGGCGCTCGCGGAGGCGTTCGGCGACTTCGACCTCGATGAGGGCGCGGCGCCGCGGACGTACATCCTCTACGTGCCCGCGCGGCGCAGGGAGGACCACTACGAGGTCTGGCCGATGCCGGACGGCCTCATGGTACTTTAGCATTCATAGATTCGATAGTTGATGAGATGGGATGGAATTTGTGCAAGGTCCATCCTTTCTTTATCCCTATCCCCCACCACCTCTCTAGAAAGGAGTCTATCATGCGAATCTTCATCAACCCAGGTCATGCGCTCGGCGGCCGTCCGGACCCCGGCGCGGTCAACTATGAGCACGGCGTGACGGAGGCGGCGATCAACGCGCGCGTCGCGGAGAATGCGCGCATCGCGCTCGAGCGCTGCGGCTACGAGACGAAGGTCGTGCAGAGCCACAACCTGCGCGGCGAGGCGCCGGGCTACCCGAATGTCACGGGCCTCGCCAATAGCTGGCCCGCCGATGTCTTCGTCTCGATTCACGCCAATGCCGGCGGCGGCCGCGGCTGCGAAACGTACGCGTTCAGCATGCACTCGTGGGGCCACGCGCTCGCGACGACGGTGCAGCAGACGCTCTGGCGCGCCGTCAGCCGCATCGACAAGAGCTTCCCGAACCGCGGCGTCAAGGTCAATCCCGACTTCACGGTGCTGCGGCGCACGGCCATGCCCGCCATCCTCGTCGAGACGGCCTTCCTCGACACGGAGGAGGACTTCCAGCTGCTCGTCAGCCACGCCGCCGTCTTCGGCCACGCCATCGCCAGCGCCATCGACCAGTTCCTGCGCGCCCACATCACGCCGGAGGGCGATCTCATTTTCGAAGAAGACGAGCCCGCACCGTTGATGTGGCGGTATGTGCCCGCTACTATATAATAGGAAGGAAATCGTCAATGACGTGTCAATTCAAGTGTCAAAACTTTCTTATAAACACCCCTTGCTTTTGACATGTCAATCCCGTACAATAAAATCAAGGCAAGGGAAAACGCTCCTGAGCCTCGGGCAGCCGCCCGGCCTCGCGGCTGCCTGCTGAGGCCCCCACCCTCTCACCTGAAAGGAGAACTATCATGGCTACGCAGCGCACGAACATCACAACTTCCCTCAAGATCAAGGTGGAGAACGGCACGACGGATGCCGGCGCCGTCAAGTACGCGACGCGCACGTTCAGCTCCATCAACCCGGAGATCAGCGACGAGGACCTGCTCGCCGTCGGCCAGGGCCTCGCCGCCCTGCAGTCGCACGACGTCGGCGACATCCAGCGCGCCGAGAACGCAACGCTTGTCACGGCCTGAACAGCTGACTCGCACTCACCCCTGCACCGGCCGCCGCGACAGCAGCCGTGACCCTGGCCGGATGAACGGATGAACCATCGCTCACGCATCGAAAGGAGTCACCACCATGAAACGCACGCTTGAAATCGAATTCCTGCTCGACAACGCCAAGACGAAGATGCTCTCCCTGACCGACCCGAAAGATGATATCTCGGCCACCGCCGTCCAGACCTGGGCCGAGAACGTCGTCGCCAAGAAAGCCTTCCTGATCGGCGGCGCCTTCCCCGTCGCCTACAAGGGCGCCAGCATCCGCAAGGTCGACGTCGAAGAGCTCGCCTGACCTTCCCCCATAGCCCAACAAGAAGGTGACCCGCATGGAACAGAACCTGCTGACCGCAATCTCCAGCGTCGGCTTCCCCATCGTCGTGACGCTCTACCTGCTGACCAGCTTCCAGCGCTCCATGGACCGCTTCACCGAACAGCTCAGCGAGCTCGTCAAAGAGCTCCAGCAGCAGCGCCACCTCACCCACTGACCCCCTCCCCATAAAAAAGCCGCCCTGCAGCATCGTACCTGCAGGGCGGCTTTTTGCGTCTATATATAATGCGTCTATATATAATAGGGAACGTTTTGTTCCGTTTTGCTGCGGAAGACCTCAGAGGCTCAGCAGATACTTGCCGTAGTCGTTCTTCTTGAGCGGCTTGGCGAGCTCGTGGACCTGGGCTTTTATGGTAGACGATTCCTTCCCCATCACGACGACAGCCGCACGATTGCATCTTTCAAGAAATCTAATGCCCTGCTCGAAAAATCAAAGCATCGCGCACGAGCAGCCTCTCCTATTTTTAGGCCGACGAACTCATCTGTACCCGATAGATAGGCATGTAATCGATTCTTATGTACTGTCCTGAACGGTTTTCTCCGTCTCTCTTCAACTTTTTTCACATAAGCATCTGCCATGCCCAATAAATTAAACCTAGATGTTTTATCATCTTTGATGGCCAAGATATTGCAGCATAAATCTTCCAAGGTTCCATCATAAAAGGTGCCGTTTTCTTTCCTCCCTGGCAATAGGACGAAGCCAAAATGTATACTCTCCTGACTCTCAACAACTTCTCCCGTGATAGGAACAGAAACAGAAAAAGATGCATTCATAGTCTTCTGAATGGATTGTGCTGCACCAGCAGCGTTCGTCTCTGCATCCCGTACAATCAGGAACCCTTTCATTTGATCAAAATAATCCAGTGAGGGAAAAAGCGGCAAAGTCTTTTTCATCTCTTCATTACCGCCTAAGTCAATGATATTAAATGAATCGGGAACCAGATTTTCTGCCACGAGGTATTCAAGATAATAGCGGAGAAACAGTTCTTCATCTCGGCCCTCACAAAGAATGACATACGGGTGCTCGGGGTGCAGCTGGAATAATCCCTTTCGTTTGGCCATTTCAACGCACCTCCAGTTCCGCATCGAGAGCGGCTTCCAGATCATCACCGGAAAAGCCATATGTGCGCCTGCCCTTAGAAGATGCGCTAACTCGCTGATAACTCAAGAGCGGTAATTTCCCCATTGCTTTCATCGTTTCTGCAGATTGCCGTAGGATATCGATATTATGCGTCGTAATCAGCAGCTGGCAATTCACTTTCAGAGCAGCTTCATACAGCAGTTTCAAGACATTCGGATACACACTATAATGGAACCCATTCTCTATCTCGTCAAGCAAGACAATCCCATTAGGGCTGGTCAGGACAATCAAGAGAAGCTGCAGAATCTTATTGATACCATCTCCCATATAGGTGATTGGCATCTTCACTTTATCGACCAGGATTACATACACATAGGAAATATTATTTTCCACCAATGTCGTGATATCCATGATTCTTGCATCAAATATCTGCAGAACGGTCAGCAAGGTCGCCTTGTTGCCATCTAAGATAAACTTGCTCACCCATTCTGCCATTGTCGCGTTATCAACCATATAGACATTCTTATAGAAATTTACTTTTACAAGAGATGGCTCTTTTGCACGGCTTTTTCCCCCCATAGAAATATGGCGGATTGTCGCATTCTCAAATGAGAATTGTCCCTGCGCCTTATATTGATTCACTACATATGTATAATGCAAGGCATAGAAATGACGATCTAGAAAATGGGGATCATATCCTTGTTTCAGGATTGCAGTGACATTGCTTGTATTGATATCAAGACTTGCATTTGGATCTGTCACTTTCTTCATGGTCAACATAGATTCTACATCATCATCTCGCACAATAGACAGGGATAATTTATCGGTTTTATCAAAATCGAAGAACAACGGATTCCAGATGCGTTCAGGCATTGCCTGTAGATTGCCATTGCCATTCCGGCCAGCAGCTAATGCAAAAAAAATATTGGGATTTCGATATCCAAAATTCAAAAAAACAGCTTCGAGAATCGCTGATTTCCCTGAATTATTTTTTCCACCAAACAGAGTAATCGGTGCTAACCCCGTAACAGATAATTCTTGGAAGCATCTAAAATTCTGTATTCTTAACGATTTTATCATTTTCTCACCCACTTTATGATCAAAAGAAGATAGAGCGAAGCTTCTACCAGCTAATATATATTCATTATACCACGGATTTCCGATAAAGTCTCTTGCACTCCATACACGGCACATCTTCACACGGCTCTGAACGATCCCGCTAGAAGCCTTTGCTATTTCCCCCCTACTGCCCCCTACTGCCAAGAACCGCCCTGCAGCATTGTACCTGCAGGGCGGTTTTTTACGTCTATATATAATAGGAAGCGTTTGGTTCCGTTTTGTTGCGGAAGACCTTAGAGGCTCAGCAAATACTTGCCGTAGTCGTTCTTCTTGAGCGGCTTGGCGAGTTCGTGGACCTGGTCGCGCGTGATGCAGCCCATGCGGTAGGCGATCTCTTCGAGGCAGGCGATCTTGAGGCCCTGGCGGGACTGGATGGTCTGGACGAAGGCGGCTGCCTGCAGAAGGGAGTCGTGGGTGCCGGTGTCGAGCCAGGCGTAGCCGCGGCGCATGGTCTCGACGTGGAGCTTATGGCGCGCGAGGTAGGCCTTGTTGACGTCGGTGATCTCGAGCTCACCGCGCGCCGAGGGCTTGACCTGCTTCGCGATAGCGACGATGTCCTTGTCGTAGAAGTAGAGGCCCGTCACGGCGAAGTTGGACTTCGGCGCAGCTGGCTTTTCCTCGAGGCTCACGGCCTCGCCCCGCTCGTCGAACTCGACGACGCCGTAGCGCTCCGGGTCGCTGACGTAGTAGGCGAAGACCGTCGCGCCGTCCGTCTGTGCGGCCGCGCGTTGCATCATCACGGCGAGGTCGGAGCCGTAGAAGATGTTGTCGCCCAGGACGAGCGCACAGCCCTCGCCCGCGAGGAACTCCTCCCCGATCAGGAACGCCTGTGCGAGTCCCTTCGGCTCCGGCTGCACGGCGTACGAGATGGAGATGCCCCACTGCGAGCCATCGCCGAGCAGCCGTCGGAAGTTCGCATTGTCCTCCGGCGTCGTGATCACGAGGATGTCCCGGATGCCCGCGAGCATCAGCGTCGACAGCGGGTAGTAGATCATTGGCTTGTCGTAGACCGGCATCAGCTGCTTCGACACCGCGATCGTCAGCGGGTAAAGGCGCGTCCCCGAGCCGCCCGCCAAGATAATTCCCTTACGTATCATAGTTCAGCCCTCATACACAAAATTCAGCGACGTCGCCACGCGCTCCTTGAGCGATGGCGCCTTCGTGTCCTTGTCCGACAGGATCACCGGCTCAAGCGGCCACGCGACGCCGATGTCCGGGTCATCCCAGCGGATGTTGCCGTCACACTCCGGCGCGTAGTAGTTGTCCGCCTTGTACTGCACCTCGACGTCGTCCGTCAGCGTGATGAAGCCGTGCGCAAAGCCGCGCGGGATGAAGAGCTGCTTCTTGTTCTCCGCCGACAGCTCCACGCCGACCCACTGGCCGAACTGCGGCGAGCCCTTGCGGATGTCAACCGCCACATCAAAGATCGCCCCGCGCGTCGCCCGCAGGAGCTTCGCCTGGCACATCGGGTTGAGCTGGTAGTGCAGCCCGCGCAGCGTCCCCTTCTGAGCCGAGTACGACTGATTGTCCTGCACAAAATCCACCGAGATGCCAGCCGCCTCCATCTTGCGCTTCGACCAGCTCTCCATGAACCACCCGCGCGCATCCCCAAACACCTGCGGCTCCAGCACAAATACACCCTTGAGTTTCGTTTCCGTTACCTTCACGTCAAAGTCCCCCTTAAAAACAAATTCGTACCCCATCATTATACCACATCCGCAGGAACAAAACACCACGCGCAAAGCAGCACGCCTCGGGGGCTCGGCACAAGCCCGTGAACTTAGAGAGCAAACACTTGCTCAAACCTCGCCCCCCTACAGACCTCATTCACTGCTTGTTGGCATCCTTCAGCTTGTACTTGAGTAGGTTCGTCGCCTGGAGGCCTGCGATGCCCTTGGCGAAATCGAGTACTTCTGTGGGCTCGGGAATGAAGGCGGCCTTCTGCTCGCGCAGTGCTGTCATGATGGCCTGGATCTTCTCCTTGCCCGCAATGCCCTGGAGCTTGTACGAGGCCTGCGCGTCGTAGTAGTAGCCGTACTCTGCGTAAAGCTCCTGCAGGCGGTCGCAGAGCGTCTTGCCCTGCTTCTTGCAGCAGGCGGCCATCTCGGCGAGCTAGCACACCATCAAGAAGTACAATTGTTATTCTGGCAGATATTATCCAAAGTTTACGATTCACTGGTATAGGATAGGACGGTGTCCAACCAGAGCTTTTCATCATCCATGCGATTTCTATCAACCAAAATAGCATGAATATTCTTTCGTTTATTTACTTTCAAGCGCTTAGCGTACATTTTTTCTAACTCTGTCGTACTTTTATCGCCTTTAATTGTTACAATAATTAAATGTTTATCATTGTCTACAAGATCTCGAAATATCCCATTGATATGCTCATCATCCAAATTGAATCCAAAACCAACTACACAAATTATATCAGACTGATAAAATGCATCATATACTTGAACATATTCCTTTGACATATGGATTGAAGTCATAGGTTTCGTTCCACTCTGTGTAAATAATAAGGGTACAACAAAATGCTTTTCATCTTTATTTAATTGGTCTTTTAATCCAATGCGATTCAGATATGGGTCATACCATTTTTCTGTTGATCCATTTAGGAAATATATTTTCTCTGGAGATGAAATTTTTTTAGCAATTAAACTTGTATAGTTTGTTGTTGCTATTGCAGAGATTTCTATCTTTTTATCTTCTATATACTCATTTAAATCATCATAATATCCAGATTTATCTTTATCTGCCTTTTTACATTGGTTCTCAATATAATTTAAAACTGTAAACAAGAATATACATATTTTACAGAACTTGCTCCACTCATTCTTTGGGCAATATAAATAATGCCAATTCGTATCTATTAATGATTTATAATCTATTACATCTGAGAAGATACTCTCTAATGTACTCCGCGCAAATAAAGCAATATAATAGTCACGAGAATACTCGTGATTTTCACAATTAAAAGGTTCTTGGATTGTCTCTTGATCCAATAAGTAATTCAGCCCAGACACGCCAGATAATGAATAATTCAAATTGATTAGATCACCTAAATCATCAAACAAATCTATATCATCATCTTTTTTACTGAATGGGCTATCATTAATACGTCTAGTCAGCGACTCGCTTAAAGCACCTACCTGAAGCTGGATAATAGAAAGAATGACTTCACCTAGATTTTTCTTTAAAAAAGAAGATTCTTTGCTTCTTCGTTTATAAATTGACAGCAGTGCAGAAAAATATTTATTAGAAAACAAACTATTCCCTTCCGAGAATTCATTTGCAAAAGCAAACATTTGAGACATATTTAAACAATCAAGATCTCGCCCTATAACCTCCTCAAGAATCTTGTCAATATCAACATCATACTTTCCATTCATCTTACTGGAGACACTCTCTGCAATTGCATCAAAATTATTTAGATGTTCAATTACTTTGCTTCTGTTATGTTCAATCGTATCTTTTATGATATTTTCAAAAACTGATTTGCCAAATGTTCCTATATTCCTATTACAAAAATTTTCAGGAAGCCAAGTAGCTGCATACTCTGTATCCAAACCTATTTGAGAGCGCATATCTTTAAATTCCTTTTTCGACTGTGTTGGGTCCTGCCGAAATATATCTAATGCAAAACTCCCCCCAGTAGGCATATTATAAGAAACCTCTGCTCCTGCACCAAAGAGAAATCCTACTTTCATATTAATCGCCTCACTAAGAAATTGCAGCATAAATATCTAAAAGAAAATTGCACCTAAGTAGCATGTTTTATTACGATGGGTTTACAATCTAAGTGCAACAGCTCCTAGACAACCAAATTAAAATGACACATAGACTTCTTTGCTATAATGGTGTTTGAAGAGAACTACCTATAACAAAAGGAGCGCCTATGTGTCACTACACACATCTTACACCATTTGAGCGAGAAAAGATACTCTTTTTTCTTGCTGAGGGCAAATCCATCACGGAGATTGCCCATCTGCTGAAGCGCAGCAAGTCGACCATCTCGCGTGAGCTTCGCCGCAATGCGGCTCCAGCTGGCCAGCCCATGCCATATCGCCCATTGACTGCACAAGCACTCTACAAGCAACGCAGGGAAGCCTGTCATCCGCATAAGCGCCTTAAGCATGCACCTCTGCACTCCTACATCCAAATCTGCATCTTGGAGTACCACTGGTCGCCAGAGGAGATTGTCGGACGGATCCAGTTGGAGCATGGCTGCCGTCTCGTCAGCGTTCCGACGATCTACCGCGCTATCCACGCAGGACTGCTGAACCCGCCAGGAGCTTCAGCGAAGTTCGTACTTCGGAAACTACGGCATCACGAGAAACGGCGTCACAAGAAAGGCAGCGAAGAACATCGTGGCAAGTTCGTCATATCGCACCCCATCGAAGAGCGTCCTGCCAGTGCAGCGAACCGTTCCGTCCGCGGCCACTGGGAAGCGGATACTGTGGTGGGCAAGCAGGGAAAGGCATGCCTCGTCACACTGGTGGACCGGAAAAGCCGGTACGTGTGACGTTCTACTTTCCTGCTCCACATCATCCATGGGAGCTTTTTCTTTTCATTCTTCCTTCCTGACCCTATTTATGACGTTTTTTGCCATGATGCCGCAATTAAGCACTATATTTTGCTTGCGGCCATCACCATCTATCACACAAAGATTAGTTGATAGTAATGACATCTAGCTTAGTTCTCCTGAAATGGATATTTCTGGTTCGACTCCATTTAGTAGAAGCCTATGTTTGTTTTTTAGGAAATATCTTTGTTCCCTCTAAATTATATATCCATATATCATGATTTAGATTTAAAATTTTAATACTTCTTTTTTGAATCATCAGCACAATTTAAACTCATTAAAATCTCAAGAACATTCCTTTCGTGTTCGATTATATGACTTTGAGGTTTTATTAATTTCAATGGGTAAATAAGTACCTTTCTAATTTTATACAGGGTTATGATAAAGCTATAAAGTCTGCATGTTTTTTTCATCCCGTAATATTTTTTACAAAACAGAAATGTATTCGCATACAATTTTTCCTGTTTAGAATAGTTTTGATTTTGCTTTTCACTTGCTCCGCCAAGATGAATCATAGAGACGTCAGCATTATAAAGAACTTTTTTATTTAATTGATGCCATACTTTCCAACATATATCCATATCTTCCATATACATATAATAATCTGTCGAAAAACCACCAATTTTTTTAGCATCAGAAGTTCTCATAAACATTTCTGCCCCAATAACCCAATTAGGGAAGAAAACTCCATGCTCAATCTTATAGTATTCTGGGCATAAAGTTTTTCTTAATGGATTAGGAATAAAAAGAGACAAATGGCACACAGAAATCAAGATGGAAACTAAATCAGTGAAACGACCTGTTGTCAGTTGATTGCTTCCATCGGAATTACACAATTTATTAGTTACTAACCCAATATTTTTATATTGAGATAATATATTTATTGCTGGTAAGGTAATATCTTCAGTTAAAATAACATCGGGATTAATGAAACATATATAAGGAGAAGTAACCTTTTTTAAGGCAAGATTATTTCCCTTTGCAAAACCTAAATTTTCTTTGCACTTAATTAGTTTTACAAACGGGTATTTTTGAACAATTATATCACAAGTTCTATCTTGTGATACATTATCCACTATAATTATTTCATGTGGAGCGGTTGTATATTGGGTCAAAGTCTCCAGACATGCCTCAATCTGCCTTTCATTATTCCATGTCACGATGATAAATGTTATTAAGCCATTATCCATAAATTAAATCTCCGCTTCAATGATTTTCGTTGAGTTGCTGTATCACATATTCAAAACGTTCAACAGATCTATTTAAATCCAGTATTTTTATATCTGCACGTCCATTCTCAGCAAGCATTATTCTTTTATTTTCATGGTTTAATAAATCAGCAACATTTCTAACAAGACCTTCTACATCTCGTGGCTTTGAAAGTAACACGTTTTTTCCTGCCTTTGTATATTCGTGAACTCCACCATAATCACTTGCTACATACGCTGCTCCACAAGCCATAGCTTCAGCCCCTGTAAGTCCGAAACCTTCTTTTATTGATGGACATAAATAAATTAAAGATTGGTTATAGATTTTTCTCAACTGATTCTGCGTAGCATTCTGAACATATTGAATCCAATCAGGAAGATTATTGGGTCTTGCAGGAGTTCCGAATAAAATTGCTTGTAAATCTGGATATAATACTTTTAATCTATTCAACGCTTCAATTCCATATTTTGCTCCCTTATGTGCATCTTTATGGTAGAGCATAGAAACGACCGGTTTCCTGCGTTGAGAAATTGGTATATCAATATCAAAAACATTAAAATCAATACCATTGGGAATTAAAATCGAATCGGCGCCAGCATCTTTTACCATTTTCCGCAACCATTTCGCAATAACAATATTTTTCATTCCCAAGCAATATGACTTTTTTACTTCATCGTCACTCCACCCGTTCCAATTTTCATAGTCTTGAATGAAATAAATTTTTTCCCCCTTCGATGTCGGCAATTTCGCAACAGCATATGCAGTATCAATTGCCGTTGCACAAATAACATCTCCATCTGGAATTTCTGAATCTATTAATTTTTTATGTCTGCAGATTTTATGAACCCGAGGGTCGAGTGTAAACCAAGTAGGAAAATAATGTGCCCCTAAATAATAATAAATGAGTTTTATAAATTTAGGAACTTTCTGATTTCTGTTCATTCCTGAAAAGCAATGAAAGATTAAAGTAATTTCGTGTCCACGTCTACAAAGTCTATTTGCATATTCAAAAATCATTTTATAACCGCCTACTGGAACTCTTGAAACCCCAGGCAGTACGAATGAAATCTTCATATTAACTCCTAATCATCTTATACCAAACTTCCGTACTTCTTCTCGAATAATACTTAATATTTTAGAAAACATCCAGTGGGGAATAAATGGCATCAGTAATTCAAATAATGTAACACCAGGTCGGACTTTAATAAACTGACACATATAGAAAAAAGTTTTAAGCCCAGGATATTGAGCATAAGCTGCCCTTGCTTCAATCCACATTCCTTCATTTTTATACTCTTTCCAATAAGATAAATGATTTTGAAGAAAAAGGAAAAACGCTTTTTCTTTGTCTAATTTCAATCGATAATAATCAGACTTTGTCTTTACTCCATGCAATGTTTGACTATTATTTGTGCCATGAATACGATGCTGTAATAAAGAGTCCTGCATATAGAAAAATTTACCTTTTGTTAAAGCAAACATTTCCAACCACTGGTCATGAAATACCATATTGGGAAACGGTAGTGCTGCTTTTGCAATCGAAATAGGCATTGCCATTGCACATCCTATATTCCAATTTTTCACTAAAAAAGTTTCTTTTTGATATTCTATATCATTAAGGATATCTAATCCTGCAGGATAATAATGTTCTTTAACCACATGATTATGATCATCAATTAACTGACATTCACAATGGCAACAGGAACATTCCGGATACCCTTCCATAAAAGCCACTGTAACTGAAATCTTGTTCTCTTTCCAAATATCATCCTGGTCACAGTAAGCAATGTATTTCCCCTCGGCAGCTTCTGTTAAATAGGCAAATGCCTGAGTAACTCCATTGTTTTGTCCATTATCCAATATTCGGTAAGGAAATTTAGTGATATATTTGGAAACAATCTCGTCACAGTGAAATTCATGAGGGCTGTCATTCCAAATAAGAAGATTTATATTGTCATAGTCCTGCTTGTTGATGGATTCTAATTGCTGCCGGAAAAAATTCAGGTTAGGTTTGTAAACAGCCATCGCTATAGTGACTTTAGGTAAGTTCTTCATATTCTCCATTTTATTTAAACAAGAATTTCTTAATCTTCAAAAACGCTTTCAACGAACGTTTTAAATCTCGAGGATCTTTTAACCCCATCCATAACCGATGCATAATATATTGAGGACGTAAATAGTATCTCTTGCGAGCATCGTCACAGAATCGCACCATTTCTTCTCTGCTGATGCCGGGAAGATTCAAGACACAGTTGATTGTCCCATCTTCTTTGACATATTCGTCATACTTCCCATTAATATATCCGTTCTTCTTTGCCCAAGCATATGCCTCAGTTCCAGGGAACGGAAGCAATGGGTAGAACTGCATGGTATCCGTATTCAGCTCAAATGCCAACTTCAAAGTTTCCTGCATCGTCTCTTTGGTTTCGCCCTGGTTGCCCACCATATAGCAAGCATGAACCAACAAGCCAGCCTTTTTCGCATTCTTGATGTACTTCCGAATCAAATCCAGATTCGTTCCCTTTTTGATATTCCTCAGAATCTGATCACTGCCACTTTCAATACCAGGGATAATCAATCGACAGCCAGCTTTTTTCATAATGACCATGGTATCATAATCCAAGTTCACTCGAGCGTTACAAAGCCAGGTCATACGTTTAGAAAGGCCTTTATCAATCAACAGTTGACAAATATCTCGCACACGTTGGATGTTTCCTGTGAACGTATCATCTTCAATAACGATTTCTTTCACATCAGGGAAATTATCAGCAATGTACTGAAATTCATCAACTACATTTTGTGGAGACCGCAGACGGTATTTATGTCCATGAAGGGTCTGAGGATAAACGCAGAAATTGCAATGTGCCAGACAGCCTCTACCAGTAAAAATCTGTATTTCAGGATAATAAGAAGCGCCAAAGAAATAGTCTTTATAATTCAGATATTCTTTAATAAATTTCGAAGCAAAAGGGATTTCATCCAAATCTTCAATATAAGGCATATCTGGATTCGACTGAATCTTTCCTTCTGAATCTCGATAGGTCAACCCCAATACATCCTTATAATCTTTCCCATCACGAATCCGGCAGGCAACATCTCTCACGATATAGTCAAATTCATGACGGCAAATAGCATCTATGCTATTACTGAGGCCCAGCGTTTCTACCGGTAATGCAGAAGGATGAGTTCCCACCAGCAATGTAACAACCTCAGGATAAGCTTTCTTTACCTCTTCGATGAATTTCACATCACTATATAAAGATGGCGTACTGGTTTCAAATACAAATAATTTCGTTCCTTCTCCATGTTTTTGAATGAAATCCATTGATTGATTAGCATTCAGAGGAGTTGCAGGCGCATCCAGGAATTCAACATCGAACCCACTCTTTTGACAGACCGCTGCTGCATAAATCAGCCAAAGAGGATAATAGAGCGTACCACTGCGAGTCAACGCCGGGCTACGATTCTCCCGAGAGAATTTGCCATATTCTGCTTTAAATGGTGGATTCACAAAAAAAACTTTCATTCTATTCTCCTTAGTTTTTATAATGAATATAATCTGGTTTATTGAAATAACAATGATAGCGATGGAAGAGATAAAACAATCCTTTTATATGCTCCCAATTATGCTTACTGAACAACTTTTTCCTGGATAGCCTCTGCCATGCATGGATTATCGACGTGCTTTTTATGTAACACACTCGATATCCATGTTTCCAGGCTCTCATGCAGTATTCTACATCTTCAGGGGCATAAAATATATTTTCATCTAAAAGGCCAATTCTTTCGATAAGACTAGCTCGCATCATCCAGCAAGCAGACATCAGATATCCTACGTCCGTTATATTTTGCACTTTGGGTATCTGTTCTTTCGCAGCTCCTCTTTCTCTCATTCCTTTTAACGGCAAAACCTTCAACAGTTTCAACGACAGCGTGGGAATTGCCCGTCCTGAATTCTGGATGCTTGCATCCAACCCCTGCAAAACCGGGCCGACTATACCAATTGTCGGATCATTGGCAAGGATTCCTACCAGCTTCGTTATGGCCGGTTCATTAACGATTGTATCAGAATCCAAGACACAGATATATCTGGAATTCTCACAAGCTTTTTTCAGACCCATATTCCTGCTGACAGTAGTTCCTCGGTTACTGGATAACCGAATGATTGCCAGTCTGGTATGTATCAATTGTTCTTTTATCCGATCTAATGCAGATATAGTGCCATCTTGTGAACCATTATCGATAACATAACTTTTAGTACTGAGTCCTTTAATCGTATCAATCGATTGCAGGCATTTTTCGATATATTGTTCTGAATTCCACGTAAGAATAATAAAAGAAATGTCATATTGCTTGATTTCCAAAATTGAATCCTCCCAGGCCTACTTTTTGCTTCATATATTCGCAAAATCTATTTTAATACGCGCCTTTGCCGAAGAGGACGGCTTTGAAGGTCTTCACGAGGTACATGAGGTCGATCCAGACGGACCAGTTGCGAACGTACCAGGTGTCCATGGCGACGCGCTCTTCGTAGGTGGTGTCGCTGCGGCCGCTGGCCTGCCACATGCCGGTGATGCCGGGCAGGACCATGCTGTACTCGCGGAAGTAGTCGCCGTAGCGCTCGATCTCTTTGGTGACGATGGGGCGCGGGCCGACGAGGCTCATGTCGCCGCGGATGACGTTCCATAGCTGCGGCAGCTCGTCGAGGCTCGTCTTTCGCAGAAAGGCGCCGAGCTTCGTGACGCGCGGGTCGTGCTCGAGCTTGAAGTTTGCCTCCCACTCCTTGCGGGCCTCGGGATTGTCCTTGAGGTACTGCTCGAGGGCCTGCTGTGCGTTCGGGATCATGGTCTGGAACTTGTAGCACGGGAAGAGTCGTCCCCCCTTGCCGACGCGCTGGTGCGCAAAGATGACGTGGCCCTTGTTGTTGATGGCCACAATCAGGAACAGCGCCAGCAGGATGGGCGAAATGAGGATGCTGCCAAAGGTCGTGCAGATGAGGTCAAAACTGCGCTTGATGAAGCGGTTCCGCTTGCTGGCCAGGTTGTTCTTGAGGGTCAGCATGAGGATCTCTTCGCTGAAGAGCGTCTGTGTCTCGATGCCAGCCATCGGTGTGCCGATGAGGTCCGGCACGAAGGCGATGTTCCGGACATACGGCTGGATCTTCTGGATGAGGTCCTGCAGTGCCTCCTTCTTGAGGCCCGGTGCCGTGATGATGACATTCTGGATACCTGCATCGCGCACAATGGCCTCTGCGTCTTTCATCTTGCCGTAGAGCAGGAATTTCTTCGAGATGCGCTCGGAAATCGGATGGTCGTCGATGATGCCCGTCACGTCGTAGCGGTAGCCGAGGTCATTCTGGAAGAAGCGCAGCACGCGCTCGGCCGTCCGCCCGGCGCCGATCAGGATGACGGGCTTGTAGAAGAGGTGGGCTTTCTTCAGGAACAGGCGCACGAGATAGCGCGCGAGGAAGACGAAGCACACGACAAAGATGGCAAAGAGTATCGCGTAGAGGCGCGAGAGCGCGATGCTCTCCTTGAACAGGAAGAGCAGGACGATGCAACTGACCACGCCGTAGATGACGGCGCTGAAGACCTGGCGCACCGAGTCGAGCAGGGGCTGCATCTTGGTGTAGACCTGGCTCCTTGCGAGGAACACAAAGAAGACAAGCGGCACCCAGATGTAGATGTAGGCACTCGGGATCCTGTAGACGACGGTCCAGTTCCGGAGCCAGAGGGCCAGATTCTCGGCAGCGACGATGGCTGTGTAGTCGGCCGCCATGAAGATGAGCGGTACGAGAAAGCGTGCGTATTTCGTTTTCACTCACGCACCCCCTGCTCCGCTGAGGGCCGCCATTGGATTTGTGCATCAAAGGCATCGCTTTTTATTAACATTTTTCTAATATCCAAAGAATACGTCCCCCTATATTCCCTATTTTATCTATTTTATGTCATATTGCTTTCATTATATACCGGATTATATCACATGGCAAGGACAGGTTCCTGATGGAGCATAGAAGAAAAAGAGACTGCACGACGGCAGTCTCTTTCTCTCCTATGCGCTTGTGTGCACATGTCATTCTTCGCTTTTCGCGGCCTTCTCTGCTTCGGTCTCGCGCTTGCGGTCGAGTTCTTCGAGCTCTTTGAGCTCTTCCGTGCGCTCGGCGAGGGGCTGGGGGCGCTGGATGAACATGGCGTCGCCGAAGGAGAAGAAGCGATACTTCTGTTCGACGGCGGTCTTGTAGGCGCTGAGGATGAAGTTGCGGCCGGCAAAGGCGCTGATGAGCATGATCAGGGTAGATTTTGGCAGGTGGAAGTTGGTGATGATGGCGTCGACGATCTTGAAGTCGTAGCCGGGGTAGATGAAGATGCCGGTCCAGCCGCTCTTGCCGGCGATCTCGTTTTTGGCGGTGGCGGCGGACTCGAGGGTGCGGATGCTCGTCGTGCCGACGGCGATGACGCGATGGCCGGCTTTCTTGGTCTCCATGATGAGCTTGGCGGTCTCGTCGGGGATGCAGTAGTACTCTTTGTGCATCTCGTGCTCCTCGATGTTGTCGACGCTGACGGGGCGGAAGGTGCCGAGGCCGACGTGCAGGGTGACGAAGCCGAGATTGACGCCCATCTCGCGCAGCTCCTGCATCTGCTCTTTGGTGAAGTGCAGGCCGGCGGTCGGAGCGGCGGCGGAGCCCTCCTCGCGGTTGTAGACGGTCTGGTAGCGCTCCTTGTCCTCGAGTTTCTCGTGGATGTAGGGCGGCAGCGGCGTCTCGCCGAGGCGGTCGAGGATCTCCTCGAAGATGCCGTCGTAGTGGAACTCGACGATGCGACCGCCGAAGTCGGTGTGTTCGGTGACGGTGCACGAGAGCTCATCGCCGAAGCGGATGACGTTGCCGGGCTTGGCTTTCTTGCCGGGCTTGACGAGCGTCTCCCAGTGGTTGGCGTCGAGGCGGCGCAAGAGGAAGACTTCGACTTTGCCGCCCGTCTGGTCGCGGTGGCCGATGAGGCGGGCCGGCATGACGCGCGTGTCGTTGAAGATCAGGGTGTCGCCGGGCTCGAGGTATTCCTTGAGGTCGTAGAAGTGGCGGTGCTCGATGGTCTTCTCTACGGGGTCGAGGACCATGAGGCGCGAGGCGTTGCGCGGCTCGATCGGCACCTGGGCGATGCGCTCTTCTGGCAGGTCGTAATCAAAATCGGATAATAACATGGTAAAAACCTCTCTATATATTAGTAGGAATTGTGTTGCAGGGTGACGCCGGTGTAGTAGTGGTGCAGGATGTCGGCATAGGATTTGCCCGCCTCGGCCAACCGCTCTGCCCCCCACTGGGAGATGCCGAGGCCGTGGCCGGCGCCAAAGCCCGTGAAGGTGACGGTGTCCTTGGTGAGCTTAGCGGAAAAGAGCGTGCTCTTGAGGCCGAGCAGGCTGCGCCAGGCGGTGCCGGAAAGCGTGACACTCCCCTTCGTGCCCGTCACGGTCATCACCTTGACGCGGCCAGAGGCCGTGCGGTCCTTGGCGGCGCGGCCGATGGCGAGCGGCGAGAGCTCGATGGCGCGCAGCCTGCCGATGGCGTGGCCCTTGGCGGCGAGCTTCTGTTCGAGGGCGGCGGTGCTCATGGTCTTGGTCCAGGGCATGGTGCCCAGCGGCGTATCGCGGACGGCGCGCAGGTAGGGCACATGGCTCCCCCAGACGTCTTCGCTCGACTCGGTCATGCCGCCGCTGTCGGTGTGAAAGAGGGCTTCGATGGGCTGGCCGCCGTACGTCAGCACCTCTCCCCTCGTCGCGCGGACGGCGGCCGTCGAGGCTGTCTTTTCGGAGGCGATGCCCTTGTAGAGCTGGCAGTGCGTCGTCGTGCAGAGGTCGTAGCCCTCAGCGGCATGGCGGCCGCGGCTCTTGAGGGCAAAGCTGCGCGCGGCAACGCTCTGCGCCTTGAGGGCCTCGGCGGGCCAGTCGGTCGGCATCTCCTCGGGCACGACGCTCAGGAGGTAGTCGTCGACCGGCACGATGTTGACGGCGGTCAGGCCCGCGCCCCTGTGGCGCAGCTCGAGCACGCCTCGGTAGCAGCGGCCGTTCAGGGAGAATTCCGCCGCTTCGGGGCGGATGGTCAGGATCTCGCCGCGCAGCTTCTCGCGGCCGACGAGGAAGGCGCCCGCCTGCCAGCGCACATCATACGACTGCCCCGCCGCCAGCAAGACAGACTTGCCCGCATCCGTCTGGGCCACCCCCTTGCCGACGGCTGAGCTGATGGTCACGCTCCCCTGCCCCGCGGCCAGCCCGATGCGCAGATCCGGCCCCTGCTTCGCAGGCTGGGCCGCTGTCACGGCGGCTTTATTCGCCTTCGGTGCGGCGGGTGCATGATGGCGGGCCATGGCCGGAGTGGCGGCTGACAGCACGAGTGCGGCGGCCAGCATGGCTGACAAAAATCTTCGCATTCTACACACTCCCTTCACGATTGCATGGACCCCTTCCGCCTTCGGCACCTTCCCCAGAGGGGAAGGCGGCGCTTCCCAGCAAGGCTCCGAAGCGACAAGGTAACATGGACCAGGGCCTTTCCTCTTGTTCTCTTCCGCTTCGCAAGCTCAGCACCTTCCCCAGAAGGGAAGGCGGCGCTTCATAGCGAGGCTCCTGCTTTCAGGGGTTGCCGGCGGCTTCTCTTGCCTCGCGGGCTTCTCGTTCGAGGCGGGCGCGCTTCTTGGCTTTGTTCTCTTTCTTGCGCTGCTTGCGGATCTCGCGGGAGTAGCGCTCTTCTTCGCTGAAGATGCAGCCGCAGTAGGGCTGGCGGTAGAGGTCGAGCTCATGGCTGATGTCGATGCCCTCCTGCCAGCCGGAGCGGAAGTCTTCGTAGTGGAAGGCGACGCCGTACTCTGCCGCAAAATGTTCCGCTGTGCGGCGCATCAGGTCGTGCTGCTGGTAGATGCTGTAGAAGAGCGTCGAGGTGAAGGCGTCGAAGCCGTGTTCCGCGGCAAAGCGGGCCGTCTCCTCGAGGCGCCAGGTGTAGCACATCTGGCAGCGGCCGTTCGGCAGGGCTTCTGCGGGCAGGGCTTTCTTGAGGAAGTCGCGCAGGCGGTAGTGCTCGTCGGCGTGGAATGCCATGCCGACTTTCTCGGCGAACTCTTTAGCAGTCTTTAGACGCATGTCCCACTCTTTGTAGGGGTGGATGTTGGGGTTGAAGAAATAGCCGGTGGGCTCGATGCCCTCTTCCCGCAGTTTCTTGACGGGATAGCAGGAGCACGGGCCGCAGCACATATGGAGCAACAGTTTCAAGTGGCTCACCTCTCTTATCTTATTTTTCGGGATATGGGATGCCGAGATGGCGGTAGCCGGCCTCGGTGACGACGCGTCCGCGCGGGGTGCGGTTGATGAAGCCGAGCTGGATGAGGTACGGCTCGTAGACGTCCTCGATGGTGTCGCGCGCCTCGCTGATGGCGGCGGCGAGGGTGTCGAGGCCGACGGGGCCGCCCGCGAACTTCTCGATCATCGTGCGCAGCATGCGGCGGTCGGTGTGGTCGAGGCCGGCCTCGTCGACTTCGAGCATGCGCAGGGCCTTGTCGGCGATGGCGTTCGTGATGACGCCGGAGCCCTCGATCTGGGCGACGTCGCGCACGCGCTTCAAGAGGCGATTGGCGACGCGCGGGGTGCCGCGGCTGCGGCGCGCGATCTCGAGCGCCCCCTCGTCCTCGATGGCGATATCGAGGATCTCGGCCGCGCGCTTGATGATGTGCACGAGGGCGTCGGGCGTGTAGTACTCGAGGCGCGAGATGACGCCGAAGCGGTCGCGCAGCGGCGCGGCGAGGGCGCCGGCCTTCGTCGTCGCGCCGATCAGCGTGAAGGGCGCTATGTCGAGGCGGATGGAGCGGGCACTCGGCCCCTTGCCGATGATGATGTCGAGCGCGAAGTCCTCCATCGCGGAGTAGAGTACCTCTTCGACGCTGTGCGAGAGGCGGTGGATCTCGTCGATGAAGAGCACGTCGTGCTCCTGCAGATTCGTCAGGAGCGCGGCGAGGTCGCCGCTCCTTTCAATCGCGGGGCCGGACGTCTGGCGGAAGTTGACGCCGAGCTCGTTGGCGATGATGCCGGCGAGCGTCGTCTTGCCGAGGCCCGGCGGCCCGTAGAGCAGGACGTGGTCGAGCGCCTCGCCGCGCGAGAGCGCCGCCTGGATGAAGATGGAGAGGTTCGCCTTGACCTTCTCCTGGCCGATGTACTCGCCGAGCTTGCGCGGGCGCAGGCTGTACTGCCAGTCGTCGCTGTGCTGCTCGTCCATGGAGACGATGCGGTCCTCGTCGTAGGAATCGAATCCGTCCAAAATGACACTCCCTTCTTACATGTGGCTGAGTTCCTTCAAAGAAGCCTTGATGATGGCTTCTGTCGTCTTGTACTTGGCCGTCTTGCGGATGACGGGCGCGATCTCAGAGGGCGTGTAGCCGAGCGACTGCAGCGCGGCCATGGCCTCCGAGGCAGCGTCGTCGCCGACTTCTTCACCGTTCTCGATGGTCAGGAGCTCCTCCTCCCCGCTGCCCCTAAAGGCGACCTTGTCCTTGAGCTCGAGGATCAGGCGCTCGGCCGACTTCTTGCCGATGCCGGGCAGCTTCGTCAGGACGCTCGCCTGCTTGTTCTGGATGGCGCGGCAGAGCCCTTCGACCGTGATGGCGGAGAGGATGCCGAGCGCGACCTTCGGGCCGATGCCGGAGACGCCGATAAGCTGCAGAAATAGGTCATATTCTTCTTCGGTGGCAAAGCCGTAGAGCACGATGGCGTCCTCGCGCACGCTCGTGTAGACGAAGAGGCTCGCCTCCTCCCTCTGGCGCAGCTTCGTGCGCGTCGAGTTCGCGACGAAGACGCGGTAGCCGACGCCGTGGACGTCGAGCAGGCAGTGGTCCGTGTAGAGCACGATGACCCTGCCGTGAAGATATCCGATCATAGCTGATTCCTCCAAGTGATGCTATTCAGGCAGTGCGTCGTGCAGATGGCGATGGCCAGCGCGTCGGCCGTGTCGTCAGGCTTCGGCGGCTCGGGCAGGTGCAGGATCTTCGTGACCATGTAGATGACCTGGTTCTTGTCGGCCTTGCCGTAGCCCGTGACATCCTGCTTGATCTGCATCGGCGTGCGCTCGACGAGCCGCAGGTTGTTCTTGGCGGCCGTCAGGAGCACGATGCCGCGCGCCTGGCCGACGGGGATGGCCGTCGTGACGTTGCGGTTGAAGAAGAGCTTCTCGACGCCCATGACGTCGGGCTGGTACTTCTTGATCAGCGCGTCGAGCTCGTCGTAGATCTTCATGAGGCGGTCCTCCATCTTCATCTTCGGCGAGGTGAAGATGGAGCCGTACGCGTGCGGGATCAGCCGGCTGCCGCGCGACTCGACGAAGCCGTAGCCGCAGATGGCCGTGCCGGGGTCAATTCCTAGTGCTAACATAAATTCCCCTAACATAAAACGTATGAGAAATGCGAAAACAAGCCCCTACAAATCAAACGTTCGAATCGTTCGAATCGTAGAGGCTTGCCTCAAAAGCCCGTCCCCAGTCTATTACTCTTCGTCGTCCGACTCGTAGTTGCTGTAGACGTTCTGGACATCGTCGTTCTCTTCGAGGGCGTCGATGAGGTTCTGCATCTTCTCGGCATCCTTGCCGGCGAGGTGGACAGTCGTGTCCGGGACCATCGTGACTTCGGCCGAAGCCGTCTCGATGCCCTTCTCGCCCAGTGCCTTCTCGATGTCGTCAAAGGCGTCCGGCTCAGCCGTGATCTCGAAGACCTCGTCCTCTGCCTTCATGTCCTCGGCACCGGCGTCGAGGACGATCTCCATCAGGGCGTCCTCGTCGTCGAACGTCTCCTTCTCGACGATGAAGACGGCCTTCTTCTTGAACATCCAGGCAACGCAGCCGTCCTGGCCGAGGTTGCCGCCGAACTTCGAGAAGAGGTGGCGCACATCGGCAGCCGTGCGGTTGCGGTTGTCCGTCAGGATGTCGAGCATGACAGCCGTGCCGCCCGGGCCGTAGCCCTCGTACATGAGCTCTTCATACGTGCCGCTCTCCGTGTTGCCGAGACCTTTCTCGATCGCACGCTTGATGTTGTCCTTCGGGATGTTGTTGGATTTCGCCTTCGAAAGAGCCAGCTTCAGGCGCATGTTGCCCGTGGGATCTGCACCGCCCATGCGGACTGCGATCGTGATCTCACGGCCGATCTTCGTCGTGATCTTGCCGCGGATGGCATCGTTGGCACCTTTCTTGCGCTTGATATTGGCCCATTTAGAATGTCCTGACATATAAGAAACCGCCCTTCAATCAAAATTACACGCTATCGTGTGATAACTTACTTATCTTATCATAAAACGCGCCATCCCACAAGCGTCTGGCGCGTTTTTCTCATCTCAGATCACTCGGCTCACTTCACGAGCTTGAAGTACTTCTTCTTGCCCTTCTTGACGATGGCCTCGCCGTCCGTGAAGTCGCTCTCCTGCAGGATGTAGTCGACATCCTTGACCTTCTCGTCATTGAGGGAGAGGCCGTTCTGCTGGATCAGGCGGCGGCCCTCGCTCTTGGAGGCGAAGACCTTGCCGGCCGTCAGGATGTCGAGGAGCTTCTTGCCCGTCTCGGCGGCGATTGTCGGCATGTCGGCCGTGTTGCCGGCACCGCCGAAGAGCGCCTCGGCGGCCTTCTTGGCCTTGTTGGCCTCTTCTTCGCCGTGGACAATCTTCGTGACCTCGTAGGCGAGCACGCTCTTGGCCTCGTTGATGGCGGAGCCCTCGAGGCTGCCGAGGCGGCGGACCTCGTCCATCGGCAGGAAGGTCAGAAGCGCGAGGCACTTCTCGACGTCGGCGTCATCGACGTTGCGCCAGTACTGGTAGAACTCGTACGGCGAGGTCTTCTCGGCGTCGAGCCAGAGGGCGCCGCCCGCCGTCTTGCCCATCTTCTTGCCGTCGCTCTTCGTCAAAAGCTTGTTCGTCAGGCCGTAGACGGCCACGTTGTTCTTGCGGCGGTTGAGCTCGACGCCGGCGATGATGTTCGACCACTGGTCGTCGCCGCCCATCTCGAGCTTGCAGCCGTAGCGGCGGTTGAGCTCGAGGAAGTCGTAGGCCTGCATGACCATGTAGTTGAACTCGAGGAAGGTCAGGCCCTTCTCCCAGCGCTGCTTGTAGCACTCGGCGGCGAGCATGCGGTTGACGGTGAAACAAGCGCCGACGTCGCGCAGGAGGTCGATGTAGTTGAGCTTCCGGAGCCAGTCGCCGTTGTTGACCATGATGGCCTTGCCGTCCGAGAAGTCGATGAAGCGCGCGATCTGCTTCTTGAAGCACTCGCAGTTGTGCTCGATGTCCTCGTCCGTCAGCATCTTGCGCATGTCGGTGCGGCCCGTCGGGTCGCCGACCGTGCCCGTGCCGCCGCCGACGAGGCAGATCGGGCGGTGGCCGGCGCGCTGCATGTGCGCCATCGCCATCAGGGCGATGAAGTGGCCGGCGTGGAGGCTGTCGGCCGTCGGGTCGAAGCCGATGTAGAAGGTCACGCGCTCCTTGTCGAAGAGCTCGCGGAGCTCTGCCTCATTCGTGCACTGGGCGATGAAGCCTCTCTCTTTCAGGGTGTCAAATACATTTGCCACGGATCTCTCTCCTTTGTACAGGTGTTATCTGCTTATCCGGTTATCGGAAAACAGCACCGTCATGCGATGCTGCTCTCTCATTCTATGCTGTTAGGCAGCTCTGCGGTCAGTTGCGTCCCTTAGAAACGCTGCTGCCCGGCTCAGGCGCAGCACCGCCGCCACCGCCGGCAGAGGCCGGAGCACTCGCCGGGGCCTGGCCCTGCGGCGCTGCGGGCTGCTGGCCCGGCTGCTTCTTGCCTTCGTCCTTGGACTTCTTCTCGGCAGGCTTCTCTTCCTTCTTGGCCGGCGCGGCGCTCTTCTTGGTGACGGCCGTGCTCTTGTCGTCCTCGAGCGAGCCGATGGAGTCGCCGCCTGACGACTCGGAGCCGTCGAAGTCCTTGGCCGGCGTGCCCTTCAGGGCCTCGGTCATGAAGTTCTTCCAGATGGTGGCCGGCACTGTGCCGCCGTAGATGCCGCCCAAGGAGGTGTTGTCGTCGTTGCCGATCCAGACGCTCGCGACGAGGTCGGGCGTGTAGCCGACGAACCACGCGTCGTGGTAGTCACTCGTCGTGCCCGTCTTGCCGGCTGCCGGACGGCCGATGCTGGCGCGGCGGCCCGTGCCGGCGCGGATGACATCCTGCAGCATGCTCGTGAGGTCGGCCGCGCTCGACTCGCTGATGACATTGTGCTGCTCGGGGTTCGCCTCGTCGATGACCTTGCCGTTGCGGTCGAGGACCTTGACGATGACGACGGGGTCGACGTGAACGCCCTTATTGGCAAAGGTGCCGTAGGCGCTCGTGAGCTCGAGAGGCGTCACGCCCTTCGTCAGGCCGCCGAGGGCCGAGGCGAGGTTCTTGTCGTTGTGCGGGCCGTCCATGACGAGCGTCGAGATGCCCATCTCCTGCGCGTAGTAGAGCACCTTCTCGATGCCGAGCTTCTGCGCGATCTTGACGGTCGGGACGTTCATCGAGTGCTGGGCGACCTGGCGCATCGTGACGGGGCCGCTGAAGGTGTGCTCGTCGTTCTGCGGCTCCCAGTCGCCGATCTTTATCGGGCTGTCGTTGATGACGGTCGACGGGGAGAACTTGTTCTCGAGCGCCGCCGCAAAGACGAACGGCTTGAAGGCAGAGCCCGGCTGGCGCTCGGCCATCGTCGCGCGGTTGAACTGGTCCGTGCCGCGGCCGCCGACCATCGCCTTGACGTAGCCCGTGTGCGGGTCGAGGGCTACGAGGGCGCCCTGCGGCTGCACGACGCCGTTTGCGTCCTTCTTGCCATTCGGCAGGCCCTTCATCGCCTTCTCGGCGGCGCGCTGCATGTCCATGTCGATCGTCGTGTAGACCTGCAGGCCGTCCTTGTAGACGGCGTCAGCGCCGTACTTGTCGATGAGCTTCTGGGTGACGTAGTCGACGAAGTACGAGGCCTCGCCCTTGTCGTCTTTCGCCGGGTCCGGCTTGACGAGGTCGGGCTTCTCCTGCTTCGTCTTCTCCGCCGTGGCCGAGTCGAGGTAGCCGTACTTGACCATCTGGTCGAGCACGGTCGCCTTGCGCTCCTGCGCGGCCTGCAGGTTGTTGAGCGGCGAGTAGTAGTTCGGGCTCTTCGGGATGCCGGCGAGCATCGCGCACTCGTTGAGCGTCAGGTCCTCGACGTCCTTGCCAAAGTACGTGCGGGCCGCGGCCTGCACGCCGTAGGCGCCCTGGCCGAAGTAGATCTGGTTGAGGTAGAGCTCCAAGATCTCGGATTTCGTGTACTGGTGCTCGAGCCGCAGTGCCAGGAAGACCTCCTGAATCTTGCGCTTCAGCGTGCGGTCCTGCGTCAGGTACGCGTTCTTGGCGAGCTGCTGCGTGATGGTCGAGCCGCCCTCTGAGACGGTGCGGCCGCGCAGGTTGGCCCAGATGGCGCGGGCGATGCCGCGCGGGTCTACGCCGATGTGGTCGTAGAAGCGGTTGTCCTCGACGGCGACAAAGGCGTCCTGCAGGTTCTGCGGGACCTGGTCGAGCTTGACGGGCATGCGGTTCTCCGCCGCGTGGATCGTCGCGATCTCGTTGCCGTCGCTGTCGTAGACGAGCGAGGATGCCGGCGGGCGGATGTCGTCCGCCAGGTCTGATTTCGTATTCATGCTAGCGGTCAGAAAACCGCAGCCGATGCCGGTCAGCATGACCAGGAAGACAATCGCAATGCCGATGAGTGTCTTGTGCTTGGCGGTGTTGCCGCCCTTCTTCGGACTGCGTTGTTGTTGATGGCTTCGTTGAGAACGTTTTTCCATAAGGGCCTCCTTCAAACATATACGGCTCCTATTTTACCACACTTTCGCGGAAAAGCCTATGCCTGATGTCATTTCCGTCCATCTGCCGCATACCGCGCATCACTTGAGCTCGACGACGGTCGCGCCCGTGCCGCCCTCGGTGATGTCGGCGAACTGGAAGCTCTGGACATTCCGGTGATGCTTGAGATACGCGTGGATGCCCTTGCGGAGCGCGCCGGTGCCCTTGCCGTGGATGATGAGGACCTGCGAGAGGCCGGCCATGACGGCGTCGTCGAGGAACTTGCCGACTGCGACCTCGGCCTCGTCGACCATCATGCCGCGGATGTCAATCTCGCGGCCGATCGTCTGCGTCTTCTGCATGAAGGCGTTCGTCTGGCGGCGCGAGGAGGTGGACGGTGCGGCCGCCTTCGTCTCTTTGGGAGCATGGTCGAGGAAGCGGCAGGCGGAGGCCTTGACCTTCGTGTGGAGGGAGCCTATTTGGACGGTCAGCTCCTTGCCCTGGACGGAAAGGACCGTGCCCTTCTGGTCGAGCTTCTTGACGTAGACGATGTCGCCGGGCTGTATCGTCTTGAGGCTCACGGCCTTGCCGACGCCCTTCTGGGCCATGATGCCGGGGCGCGACTTCTCGAAGGCCTCGTTGAGCTTCGCGCGGGCGTCCTGGATGGCCTGCTGGCGGCGCTTGATGCCCTGGTCGTCGAACTGCTCTTTGAGCTCCTTGATGATGGCCTCGGACTCGCGGCGCGTGCGGCGCACCATCGCGGCGCTCTGCTCGCGCGCCTTGCGGATGAAGTCGCCCTTCTTCTTGGCGAGCTCTTCCTTCGTGCGCGCGACTTTCGCCTCGAGCTCGGTGACGCGCTGCTGGCGCTCGAGGATGTCGGCGTTGCGCTGCTCGTACATCATCTTCTCGTTCTCGAGCTCGTTGATGACGTGCTCGAACTGCGCGTGGTCGGCCTTGACGAGCTGCTGCGCGCGGAGGATCAGGGATTCTGAGAGGCCGAGGCGGCGGCTGATGGCAAAGGCGTTGCTCGCGCCCGGCATGCCGATGAGCAGCCGGTACGTCGGCCGCAGCGTCTTGACGTCGAACTCAACGCAGGCATTCTCGATGCCCTCGCGCGAGTAGGCAAACGTCTTGAGCTCGGAGTAGTGCGTCGTGGCGACGGTCGTCGCGCGCAGCTGCAGGAGCTTCTCGAGGATGGCCATGGCGAGCGCCGCGCCCTCCTCGGGGTCGGTGCCCGCGCCGAGCTCGTCTAAGAGCACGAGGTCGTCTTCTTCGACGCACTTCAGGATGCGCACGATGTGGGTCATGTGCGCCGAGAAAGTCGAGAGGCTCTGCTCGATGCTCTGCTCGTCGCCGATGTCGGCGTAGATGTTCGGGTAGACGGCGATGACGGGGTCGGGCGCCGTCGGCAGGTAGCAGCCTGACTGGGCGAGCAGCACCATCATGCCGAGCGTCTTCATGCTGACGGTCTTGCCGCCCGTGTTCGGGCCGGTGATGAGCAGCATGCGGTAGTCCTCGCCGATGCGGATGTCTATCGGCACGACTTTGTCCTTCGCGATGAAGGGATGGCGCGCCTCGCGAAGGTCCGTGCGGCCCTCGCGGTTGAGCTCCGGGCGGTTTGCCTCCATCATCTGCGCGAGGCGCGCCTTGGCGAAGGCGAAGTCGAGGTCGCCGAGGATGCGACAGTTCTCGGCGAGCGTCCCGCCGTTCTTGTTGATCTCGGCGGACAGGTGGCGCAGGATGCGCTGGATCTCCTGCTGCTCGGCGAGCGTCAGCTGCTTGACGTCGTTGTTGAGCTCGACGACGGCCATCGGCTCGATGAAGAGCGTCGCGCCCGTGGCCGACTGGTCGTGGACGATGCCCGGGAAGCGCGAGCGGTACTCCTGCTTGACGGGGATGACGTAGCGCTCGTCGCGCACGGTGACGATGGCGTCCTGGAAGAATTTCTGGTACTCGGCATTGTGGAGGATGCTCGAGATGCGCTCCTTGATGTGCGCCTGGGCGGCGTGGAGCTCGCGGCGGATGCGCCGCAGCTCGACGCTTGCGTCCTCGCGCATGGCGCCGTGCTCGTCGACGGTGTTGTCGAGCAGGCGCTCGAGCTGGCCGAGGATCTCGATGCTCCTCGCCCACGAGCGGAGCGTCGGCGCCTCCACTTCGCTGTCGCGGAAGAAGTGCTTGATATTCCGCATCGCGTAGAGGGTGCTCATGATGCTCGTGATTTCGTCGAGGTCGAGCACGGCCCCCATCTTCACTTTCTTCAGCTGCGGCCGGATGTCGAAGATGCCGCCGAACGGCGGTGCGGCCGTCGCGAGGACGGTCACGGCCTCTGTCGTCTGCTGGATCCACTCGACGGCTTCGTCGAAGTCGCTCGTCGGCAGCATCGTCTGGGCGCGCTCCTTGCCGATCAGCGAGGAGGCACAGCCCGCGAGCATCTCCCGGACCCTGTCGTATTCCATGATCTTATAGGTTTCTTGTTCCATCAGTTACCTCTATCTCAATCTACATCTGGGGAAATCAGAGCACGCCGCGGAAGTAGTGGCCGCGCGTGATGTCTTTGCCCTCCTGCTCGTGGATCCAGGAAAGCTGGACCTCCGCGGGCTCTTCGGGGAAGGCCATCGCCTTCCGGTAGGCCTTGACGATGGCCGCAATCTCTTTTTCTCCCATGGCCTTGGCCTCGATCTGCATCGTCTCGATGCCCGCGGCGCGAAACTTCATCGCGTGCGGCATCATCGAGAGCACCTTGCTGTTTAGGACGTGCATGTGGCAGAACTGGTCCATCGCGAGCGGGAAGAGCGCATCCTTGCGGTCCTTGAGCGCGAAGTGGCCGCGCGTGCACGGCTGGGTGCAGGGACCCTCGCCGCAGCCGCCTAAAAAGCTGCCTGTCACGCAGTAGTTCGAGACCATGAGCTCGAGGCGGCCGTGCACGATGCACGTGAGCGGCAGCGGGCTCTCCTTGGCGAGCTGCCGTATCTCCTTGGCCGTGAGCTCCGGCGAGAGCGTCGCGCCAGAGGCGCCGTAGTCCTTGAGGAAGGCGAGCGTCTGCTTGTTGTAGGAGATCAGCGAGTAGTCGGCGTGGATGGCGAAATCCGTCAGCCGGCGCACGAGCGCGAGCATGGCGATGTTGTGGACGTGGACGGCGTCCGGCGGGAAGGCGGCGAGCAGGCGCTCAACGTGCTTCTGCTGGCCGTCATGCACGATGCGCGGCGTGTTGAAGTCGATGCGCGCACCGGCCTCTCTGGCCATCTGCCAGGCCCGCTCGTACTCCTCCGGGGCGATGACGCGGTGCTCGTACGACTCGCCGCCGAAGAGGATGCCGTCGGCGCCTGCGGCGAGGGCCGCCTCTGCCTTGCCGAGCGTGTCGACGGCGACGAGGAAGTCGGCCTTCTTGGGGGTCGGGCGCGCGATGCGGTCGGTGAATTTCGGCTCTGGGCGATGCTCACGCGCTTCAATCTCCTTGAGGCGCAGCGCGTCGAGCGCTTCGACGGCCTTGCGGCGCGCCTCGTTGATCTCGCTCATCGGCACCATGACCTCGCCCTCGATATCGCAGTGCAGGCTCTTCATCTCATAGACGCTGGTGCCGAGGCGGCCGACCTGCTTGCGGATAATCTCCTCAGAGAGCGGCCGCTTGCGCGCGCTCTCGCCGATGAAGTCGGTCCTGCCTTCCCCCCGATGCCCCTCTGCATCGCAGAGGGTGACGGTCAAGGGCTCACCAACAGCGGCGCGGACCGCAATCGCGACGGGGATGCGGCGCACAGGAGCGCCCGACGCATACGTTTCTTTCGCGCGCTCCATCAGCCGGGCGTCGTAGACCTTGAAGACGCGGTCGTGGTCGCGCACGGCCGAAGGGATGGCAAAGGAGACGGTGTCGCCCGCCTGGCCCTCTTCGACTGCGCGCCCTTTCGCATCGGTCAGGGCGGAGATAGTCGCCGTCACGCGGCCGCCGACCTTGACCCAGAAGTCGACCTGATCGCCGAGGCCGAGGCGGCCGCTGAGCTTCACGGTGACGATGCGGCGGTCCCAGTCGTAGGCCGTGACGCGGCCGATGAGCAGGCCGCGGTTGTTCGGGCGGCGGTCGCTCATCATCGCCTTGCCCGGGCGTCCCTCAAGGTAGGCCGTCGTGAAGTCGCGGTTAAAGATCTGCGCGAGATCGTCGCGCTCTTCCTGCGTGACGGCGTAGCCCTTGCCCGCATAATACGTGTCGATGGCCTCGCGGTAGGTGCGCACGACGGTCGCGACGTACTCGGGGCGCTTCATGCGGCCCTCGATCTTGAGCGACGAGACGCCGGCCTCGATGAGGTCGGGAATGACGTCGATCGTGCTGAGGTCGCGCGGCGAGAGCAGGTAGGAGCCGGCCTTGTCGCCGAGCACGTCCTGCCCCTTTTCGTCGACGAGCGTGTACGGCAGGCGGCAGGGCTGCGCGCAGCGGCCGCGGTTGCCGCTGCGGCCGCCGATCATGCTGCTCATCAGGCACTGGCCCGAGTAGCAGACGCAGAGCGCGCCGTGCATGAACGTCTCGATCTCGATGGGCGCATGGGCGCAGATATTGCGGATCTCCTTGAGCGAGAGCTCGCGCGCGAGCACGACGCGCGTGAAGCCGAGCTCCGCGAGCGCTTTGACGCCCTCGAGGCTGCTGACCGACATCTGCGTGCTCGCGTGGAGCGGCAGGTCGGGCACCGTCTCATGGGCGACACGCGCGACGCCGAGGTCCTGCACGAGCACGGCGTCGGCGCCCGCCTCATAGAGGAAGCGCAGGTAGTCCCTGAGGGGCCCCATTTCCTCGTCTGCCACGATCGTGTTGACCGTCACGTGGATGGCGACGTGGCGCAGGTGTGCGAAGTGGATGGCCTCGCGCAGCGCCTCGCGGTCGAAGTTACTTGCGTAGGCGCGCGCGCCGAAGGCATTGCCCGCCAGATAGATGGCATTGGCACCGTTCTCCACCGCAGCCACGAGTGCCTCGCGGCTGCCGGCGGGTGCTAAGAGTTCTACCAAGATAATTCCTCCTGAAAATCCGAAAAAACAGCACGGGAAACCGCGTGCCGCTTTTCAGTCGATGTTATTCGTGTTGTTCGTTTTCGTGTTGCGCGCTGCCGCCTCCAGGCGACGGCTCTGCTGGCTCTTCTGGCCCGTCTGCCTGCCCGGGCTGTTCGGGCTGTTCGGGAACATCCGGCAGCTGCGGCAGGTCGTCGAGCGAGTCGAGGCCGAAGCAGCGCAGGAAGGTCGCCGTCGTGCCGTAGAGGATGGGGCGGCCGATGACCTGCTTGCGGCCGAGCTCGCAAATGAGGTCGAGCTCCAGGAGCTTGGCGAGGGCGCGCTCGACGCGCACGCCGCGCAGCTGCTCGATCTCGGGCTTGGTGATGGGCTGCTTGAAGGCGATGATGGAGAGCGTCTCCATCGTCGGCGCCGAGAGGTGGCGGTCCGTGACCTGGCTCAGCCGCTCGACCGTCGCATAGGTCTCGGGCCGCGTGACGAGCTGATAGCCGCCCGCGACGCGCTGGACGGTCAGGCCGCTGCCTTCGGAGGTCAGCTTTGCCTGCAGGTCACGTGCGAGCTCGACCACGTCTGGCTCCTCGCAGTCCATGATGGCGGCCAGGCTCGCGAGCGGCAGGGGATTGCCCGCAGCAAACAGCACGGCCTCAAGCGTCGCCTCGCGGCTCAGTTCCGCCTGACGGCCGGCTTCATTCTCTTTCATCCTCTACTCCTCTCCTTTCGTTCCGCCAGACAATGGTGATCGTCCCGAAGAGATGCGACTGCTGGGCTGTGACGCTCTGCTGCTTCATAAGCTCAAGCAGGGCCAGAAATGTCACGACAAGCTCGCCGCGCGTGCCGCGTTCAAAGGCATCCTCGAAGCGCATGCGTCCGCCGCGCTCCCGCAGCAGCGCCTCGATCTCTTCCATCTTGTCCTCGATATGGTAGGGCTCGGGCCTTATAATGGCGGCCGGCAGCCTCGCCTCCTCGCCCTTGACGCTCATGACCTCGCGGAAGGCCGTCAGGAGCAGGTTGAGGTCGAGGCTCTCCGGCGGCAGATGGCGCACGGGCAGGTCGAGCGGCGCGCGGCCGACGAAGTGCTCCTGCAGGTCGGCCATCGAGCCGAGGACCTCGCTGACCTCCTTGAAGCGCCGGTACTCGAGCAGGCGCTCGACGAGCTCCTGGCGCGGGTCCTCTTCCTCATTCTCCTCGGCCTTCTTCTTCGGCAGCATCATGCGCGACTTGATCTGCAGCAGCGTCGCGGCCATGACGAGGAAGGCGCTCGTGACCTCCATGTCCATCTCGCGCATCGCCTCGAGGTAGTCGAGGTACTGGCGCGTGAGCTCCGCGATCGGGATGTCGTAGATGTCGATCTTGTTCTTCTCGATGAGGTGCATCAGGAGCTCTAAGGGGCCGTTGAAGGCGGCGAGGTGAAACGTATAGTCTTTCTTTGCGTTCGTGTCGTTTATAACATCCATGCTATCTCAACTATCTCAATCCGCTCAAGGCGCTCAGAAGAACGGCATCAGGAGCAGCACGAAGATCTGCCAGATCAGGCGCTGCAGCGGGATGAAGATCATGCTGAGCACCGGCGTCATGATGAGCGCGATGAGGATGAGGAAGCTGTAGCGCTCGAGGCGCGCGTAGCGGTAGGCCATCCTCGGCGGCAGCAGCTGCATCAGGACGTGCGAGCCGTCGAGCGGCGGCAGCGGGATGAGGTTGAAGATGGCGAAGTTGATGTTGTAGATGATGATGAGCTGGAAGACCTGGTAGACGCCGAAGCTCAGGTGGCCCATGGTGCTCTTGAGGACGAGCAGGGCGACGAGCGCGAGGAAGGCCGTCACGAGGTTGGCCGCGGGGCCTGCGAGCGAGACGAGGATGTCGTCGCGGCGCGGCTTCCTGAAGTTGCGCGGGTCGATGATGACGGGCTTGGCCCAGCCGAAGCGCACGAGAAAGAGCATGATGAGGCCGACCGGATCGATGTGGGCCGCGGGGTTGAGCGTCAGGCGGCCCATGAGCATCGGCGTCCTGTCGCCGAGGGCGACGGCCACGCGCGCGTGCGCGTACTCGTGGATGACCATCGCGATGATCAGGCCCGGGATACCCGCAATGAGGTCGAGCGGATTGAAATCAAACATAAGATCTCCTTTACTTGCTTCACTTGGCGGCGTTCTGCTGGGCGGCGAGCATCAGGATGGAGATGACGGACTTCGCGTCGACGATGCGGCCGTCCCGCGCCATGGCCACGGCTTCTTCAAGGGGCACCTTGACGACGTTGATGAACTCGTCCTCGTCCGTGTGCTGCTTGCCGGCCGTCAGGCCCTCAGCCGCGTAGAGGTGGATCTTCTCGTTCGAGAAGCCGACCGTCGTCGCGATCGTCGTGAGCTTCGTGATCTTTTTGGCCGTGTACCCCGTCTCCTCCGAGAGCTCGCGCTCGGCGCAGACGAGCGGGTCTTCGTCGGGCGCGTCGAGCTTGCCGGCCGGCACCTCGAGCGTCACCTCGCCGATCGGGTAGCGATACTGGCGCACGAGGATGACGCGGCCGTCCGGCAGGATGGGGATGACAGACGATGCCCCCGGATGCTTGATCCACTCGCGCGTCGCCTCCTTGCCGTTCGGCAGCTCGACCGTGTCGCGCTTGACGTGGAGCAAGACGCCGTCAAAGATAGCTTCGCTGCTGACTTTCTTCTCGATCAGATCCTCATACATAACCATTGACCTCCTAAACAAGACTATCTATCTTACTTATCAATCTATCAATCATGCTTCACATGACTCATTGCCCGTATCATACCATCGCAAGATGAGAAAAAGCGGGAAAACTCACGAGCTGGCCTCCCGGCGGAAGGCGTCCTTCTTCATCTTCGCGTGCGAGACCATCTCGCGCGCGTTGTCGAGCGAGGCGGTCGTCATGTCGGCGCCTGAGGCCATGCGCGCGATCTCGCTGATGCGCTCGCGCTCGGAGAGCGGGCGGATCTGCGTCGCCGTCGTGCCCTCCTCGGTGCGCTTCGAGATGTAGAGATGCGCGTCGGCCATGCAGGCGATCTGCGGCAGGTGCGTGATGCAGAGCACCTGCTTGTACTGGGCGACGAGGGCGATGCGCTCGGCGACCATCTGGGCCGTGCGGCCGCCGATGCCCGTGTCGATCTCATCGAAGACCATGCTCGGCACGGACGAGTCGCGCGAGGAGGCGACCGTCTTGATGGCGAGCGCGATGCGCGAGAGCTCGCCTCCGGAGGCGACTCTCTGCAGTGGCTTTTCCGCCTCGCCGGGGTTGGCCGAGAAGAACATGGCGACTTCGTCGCGCCCCCGGGGGCCGTAATCTGCGGCCGGCTCCACGCGGATGGCGAGCTGCGCCTTCGGCATGCCGAGCGCGAAGAGCTGCTCTTCGATGGCCGAGGAAAGGTCCTTGGCCGCGGCTCTGCGCAGCTCCGTCAGGGCAACCGCCTTCTTCCCCAGCTCCTTCTCGAGCGCGGCGATCTCCTTTTCGAGCGCGGCGATGTCCTCGTCGTAGTTCTCGATCTCTGAAAGCTCACGCTCGACTTTTTTCTGATGCGCGAGCACATCGCCGAGCGTCGCGCCGTACTTCTTGCAGAGGCGGTAGATGACGTCCATGCGGCTCTGCAGCTGGTCGAGGCGCGCGGGGCTGAACTCGACGCTCTCGCCGTAGTCGCGCAGCTCGTACGAGGCCTCCTGCAGGGAGATGTAGGCCTCCTCGACCATCTTCTGGGCATTCGCGAGCGCATCGTCGAAGCGGCTGATGTCCTCGAGGTCCTTCTTGACCTGAGAGAGCGCGGGCAGGACGCCGAGACCGCTGCCGCCGCCCCCCTCGAGGAGCTCGTACGATTCCTCGATGGAGCCGACGATCTTCTCGGCGTGCGAGAGCTTGCGGATCTCCGCCTCGAGCGCTTCGTCCTCGCCCGCCTTGAGGTTGGCCTCGGAGATCTCCTTGTCCTGCCAGTGCAGCATGTCGAGGCGCTGCGCGTACTCGCGCGAGGCCTGCTGCTTCTCGTCGTAGGCCTTCTTCTTCTCGCGCCACTCGCGGTAGGCGCACGTGTAGGCGGCCAGTGCCTCGGCGACGTCGGGGTCGTAGCCGTCGAGCAGATGGAACTGGTTCTCCTCCTTGAGAAGCGCGAGGTTCTCGTTCTGCCCGTGGATATCGACGAGGTAGGCGCCGATCTGGCGCAGGATGGCCAGCGTGACGTGGCAGCCGTTGACGAGCGCCGTGCTGCGGCCCGCCCGCGTGAGCTGCCGCGTGATGATGAGCTCCTTGTCCGAGTCGTCGATGGCCTGCTGCGTCAGAAGCTCGTGCAGGCCGAGCGACTCGTCCTCGAGTGAGAATACTGCCTCAACGCGCAGCCAGTCGCAGCCGGAGCGCACCATGTCGGCCGACATGCGCGCGCCGAGCACGGCGCCGAGCGAGTCGATGAGGATGGACTTGCCCGCGCCCGTCTCGCCGGTCAGGATGTTGAGGCCGGACTGGAACTCCACCTGCACGTGCTCGAGCAGCGCGAAGTTCCAGACCGTCAGTGATTTCAACATAGAATGTACTTCCTCCTACTATGCCCTGCCCGCTCAGTCCTGCAGCATATCGAGGATGCGCTTGCGGACGACGGGGGCCGTCTCCTTGGGCTTGATGACGACGAGGATGCTGTCGTCGCCGGCGACCGTGCCGATGATCTCCGGCCACTTGCAGTAGTCGAGCGCGGCGGCCACGGTGTTCGCGCCGCCCGGCAGCGTGCGCACGACGAGGATGTTCTCGCTGTAGTCGCAGTCGATGATCGTGTCGTTGAAGATGCGGCGCATGCGCTCCTTCGTGAAGGCGTAGTTCTCCTGCGCCGGCAGCGCGTAACGGTAGCGGCCGTCGCCCGTCGGCACCTTAATGAGCATGAGTTCCTTGATATCGCGCGAGACCGTCGCCTGCGTGACGGCGATGCGCCGCTTGCGCAGCTGTGCCGCCAGCTCGTCCTGCGTCTCGATGATCTCATGGCGGATGATCTCGCGGATCAGCTCCAGTCGTCTTTCTTTCATCAACATACCTGCCTTCCTTCTTTATGCTTTATGCATTTTCTTTACGCACTTTACGCAATCTTGCGCAGTCTACTGCATGGACAGGGTCTACTCGCCTGCGGGACGCCAGAGCTTCGTGCGCAGGATCTGGTAGTAGTCCTTGTCCTCGAACTTGATGATCTCCGCCTGTGCCTCCGACTTCCTGACGACGACCTCGTCGCCCGGCAGAAGCCGGTAGCAGACCTGCCCGTCGAAGGTGACGATGATGTCCTGCGGGATGGAGGCGATCGCGACGTGCACGGCGTCGCCCTCCTGGATGATCAGCGGGCGGATGTTGAAGGTGTGCGCGCAGATCGGGGTGACGATGAGCGCGCGGACATTCGGGTTCACGATGGGGCCGCCGGCCGACAGCGAGTAGGCCGTCGAGCCCGTCGGCGAGGAGATGATGATGCCGTCGGCCTTGCAATCGAGCAGATGGCTCTCGTTGATCGTGAGGCCGAGGTGCAGCATGCGCGCGACGCCGCCCTTGACGACGATGTCGTTGATGGCGTGGCCGAGGAAGCGCTCCTTGCCGCCCGAGATGACGGAGCCCGCGAGCAGCAGGCGGTGCTCGATGCGGTAGTCGCCGTCGAGGAGTTTCTGCAATTTCTTCTCGAGCTCGTGGAGCTCGATGTCGGCCATGAAGCCGAGCGTGCCGATGTTGACGCCACAGACGGGCACAGCGTGGTGGCTGTAGCGCCGGCAGACGCCCAAGAGCGTGCCATCGCCGCCGATGCTCAGCGCAATGTCTGTCTCGACGTTCTCGATGTCGGTGACGCCGTAGCCCGCGTGCTGGAAGATGCGCGCCTCCTCCACCGGCATGATGATGCGCACATCCTTGTCCTCGTAGAACGCGAGGATGCGCTGCAGGACGGCCGGCGCCTCTGGCTTACTGGTATTCGGGAAAACTGCTATCGTCAGCAATGGCTTCTCCTTTCTCTCACAGCCCAGCTCCGCCGGGTCACGGGTCAGTGGTCAAGCTCTGCGTGCGCGTCAGCGACGACCTCTTGCAGCCGCGCTTCGGTCACCGTGTCTTCGCCTGCTGCGCGCGTGAGGTAGATGAGGTACTCGATATTGCCCTCGGGCCCCTTGACGGGCGAGTACGTCAGGGCGAGCGGGCAGAAGCCAACCTCTCGCGCGAAGGCCGTGACCTTGCGGATGACATCCTCGTGGACGGCTGGGTCGCGCACGACGCCCTTCTTGCCGACGTTCTCGCGGCCCGCCTCGAACTGCGGCTTGATGAGCGCGACGATCTCGCCCGTCTCCTTGAGCAGGGTGTAGGCGACGGGCAGGACCTTCGTCAGCGAGATGAAGGCGACGTCGATGGAGGCAAAGTCGAGGGGCTCGCCGATCATCTCCGGCGTGACTGTGCGGATGTTCGTGCGCTCCATGTTGCGGACGCGCGCGTCGGTGCGCAGCTTCCAGGCCAGCTGGCCGTAGCCGACATCGATGGCGTAGACCTTCTTTGCGCCGTTCTGCAGCATGCAGTCAGTGAAGCCGCCCGTCGAGGCGCCGATGTCGGCCGCTGCCTTGTCCTGCAGCCGCACGCCGAACTCCTTCATCGCCTTCTCGAGCTTGAGGCCGCCGCGGCTGACGTAGGGGATGTCGTGGCCGAGCAGCCGTATCTCGGCCTCGGCCTTGACCGTCGTGCCGGCCTTGTCGATCTTCTGCCCGTCGACGAGGACCTCGCCCGCCATGATCATGCGCTTCGCGCGCTCGCGGCTGCCGGCCAGTCCCCGCTCGACGAGCAGGACGTCCAATCGTTCTTTTGCCATTCGCTTACCCTTCTCTTTCTCTCAACTATCTTGTATCATGCGTTCTCGTCCATCTGGCTCAGCCGCTCGCGGATGCGCTCGGCCATCTCATCGGGCTGCAGGCCACAGAGCGATAAGAGCTCACGGCGCGTGCCCTGCTCGATGAAGCGGTCGGGGATGCCGAAGCGCAGAAGCGGCACCTCGATGCCGTGATCCGCGAGGTATTCGGCCACGGCCGAGCCGAAGCCGCCCGCGAGCACATTCTCCTCGGCCGTGATGAGGAGCTTTTTCGTCCGGGCCATCTCGCCGAGCAGCTCTGTATCGAGCGGCTTGATGAAGCGCATGTTGACGACGGCCGCCTCGATGCCCTCCTCTTTGAGGATGGCGGCTGCTTCCTTTGCCTTCTCGACCATCGTGCCGACGGCCAGGAAGGCGATATCGCCCTCCTCCTGCAGCACTTCGGCCTTGCCGACGGGCAAGGTCTCAAGCGAGTCCGTGAGCGGCACGCCGAGGCCGGCGCCGCGCGGGTAGCGCACGGCAGCGGGCCCCTCTATCGCGATGGCTGTCGCGAGCATATGGCGAAGCTCCTCCTCGTCCTTTGGCGCCATGACGCACATATTGGGCATCTGGCGCAGGTACGAGAGGTCGAAGACGCCGTGATGCGTCGGACCGTCCTCGCCGACGAGGCCGGCGCGGTCGAGGCAGAGCGTCACGGGCAGGTTCTGCAGGCAGACATCGTGGATGAGCTGGTCGTAGGCGCGCTGCGCGAACGTCGAGTAGAGCGCGATGACGGGGTGCATGCCCGCAGCCGCCATACCGGCGGCCAGCGTCATCGCGTGCTCCTCGGCGATGCCGACGTCGAAGAAGCGCTTCGGGTACGCCTGGCCGAAGGCCTTGAGGCCCGTGCCCGACGGCATGGCCGCCGTGATGGCGAGGATGTCGGGGCGGTCCTTCGCGAGGTCAATCAGCGCCTTGCTGAAGACAGAGGTGTAGGAAGGCGCACAGCCCGCCTTCTTCGCGGACTTGCCCGTGCTCGGGTCGAAGCAGCCGACGCCGTGGAACTTCTCGGGCGCCTGCTCGGCTGGCTTGTATCCCTTGCCCTTGACGGTGTGGATGTGGATGAGAACGGGGCCCTCCATCTCCTTGGCGCTCACCAGCACTTCCTCTAAGAGGCCGATGTTGTGGCCGTCGATCGGGCCGATGTAGTGGAAGCCCATCTCCTCGAACAGGCTGCCCGGCACGAGCACGGAGCGCACGCCGTCCTTGAGGTGGCTCGCCGTCTTGTAGACCTTGTCGCCGATGTGCGGGATGCTCATGAGCAGGCTGCCCATGTCGCGCTTGGCGCGCGCATACTGCGGCGCGATGCGGATGCGCGAGAGGTACTCGCTCATGGCGCCGACATTGGCGTCGATGGACATCTCGTTGTCGTTGAGGATGACGATGAGCTTCGTGCCGAGGTCGCCGGCGTTGTTGAGCGCCTCGAACGACTCGCCGCCCGTCAGCGCGCCATCGCCGATGACGGCGATGACCTGGTTCTTCTCCCCCTTGGCATCACACGCGAGGGCCATGCCGAGGGCCGCCGAGATGGAGGTGCTCGCATGGCCGACGCCAAAGGCATCGTACGCCGACTCAAAGCGATTGGGAAAACCGGTGATGCCGCCCTTCTTGCGCAGGGTGTGGAAGGCATCTTTGCGCCCCGTGAGGATCTTGTGGGTGTAGGCCTGGTGGCCGACATCCCAGACGAGCTTGTCCTCGGGGAACGAAAAGACGCTGTAGAGCGCGAGCGTCAGTTCCACCGTGCCGAGGTTCGGCGCGAGGTGGCCGCCGTTCTGCGAGACGGTATCAATGATGAAATGGCGCAGTTCGGATGCCAGCTGCTCGAGCTCGCGGACCGTGAGCGCCTTGACATCCTCGGGTTTCTCTATGCGGTTGAGCAATGCATACATGGAAACACTCCCCATCGAAACACTTCCCATCAATTCTCAATTCTTTCGTTCGAGCATGTAGCGGACGAGCTGGCGCAGGAAATCGGCTTCAGGGCCGAAAACGGCGAGCGCCTTGACCGCCTTGTCCACGGTCTCTTCGGCAAGGCGCTGGGCCTCGTCAAGCGAGGTCAGCGTCACGTACGTCGACTTCTCGTTGCGGATGTCGCTGCCGACTGGCTTGCCGATGAGCTTCTCGTCGCCCGTCACATCGAGGATGTCGTCCGTGATCTGGAAGGCAAGGCCGAAGCCCTCGGCATACGAGGTCAGGGCCGCGAGCTGGCCTTCCGTGGCGCCCGCGAGGATGGCGCCGCTTCTTAAGGCGGCGCGGAAGAGCGCGCCCGTCTTGCCCATGTGCATCTTCTGGAGCTCTTGCATCGGGATGCGGTGGCCCTCCGACTCGAGGTCGATGGCCTGGCCGCCGACCATGCCGTTCATGCCGGCCGCCGTGCTGATCTCCTGCACGACGCGCAAAAGAGTCGCCGGGTCCGTGTGCTTCTGGCGCGCGATGACCTCGAAGGCGAGCGTCAGGAGCGCATCGCCCGCGAGCACGGCCATGCCGTCGCCGTAGACCTTGTGGTTCGTCAGCTTGCCGCGGCGGTAGTCGTCGTTGTCCATCGCCGGCAGGTCGTCGTGGATCAGGGAGTACGTGTGGATCATCTCGAGGGCGCAGGCCGCCGTCAAGTAGTCCGTGCCCTTCGCGCCGACGGCATCGACCGCCGCCATCAGGAGGATTGGGCGCAGGCGCTTGCCGCCCGCCATGAGGCTGTAGCGCATCGACTCGGCGAGGCGCGCGTCGAGAGGCGGCTCCTGCTCCAGTTCACGGACGAGCTGCTCTTCGACCAGCTGCTGACGCTCTTTCCAAAGTTCCTTCAACATATCATCATTCCCCTTATCCCTCAATATCAAGCTTGCTCTCTTCGACCTTGCCCGTCGCTTCATTCTCCTTGACGAGCAGGTCCATCGTCTGCTCGGCGCGCTCGAGGGCGCCCATGCAGTTCTTGGCGAGGCCGACGCCCTCGGAGTAATGGCTCATGAGGTCTTTGAGTGTCAGGTCGCCGCCCTCCATCTCCTTGACGATGGCCTCGAGCTTTTCCAGTGATTCCTCAAACGAGAGCTCTTTCTTTCTTGGCATATGCAACTTCTTCCTTTCTTTTCCCGCCGGCTCACTGCTCCTGGTTGTCCTCTCCCTGCACCTTTACGGCGCGCGCCGGGATGCGGCCGTCCTTCAGGGTGATGGTGAGGAGGTCGCCTGCCTTTACGGCGCGGACGCTCGTCAGGGGCGCCCCCTCCTTCTCGACGATGCCGTAGCCCTGGCGCAGGATGTGCACGGGGTTCAGGTAGTCGAGCTGCTGCAGCACGATCTCGAGCGCGTGGCGCTTCTCCTTCATCTGGCCCTTCATCTGCGACTCGAGCGCGGCGATTGCGCGGTCAAGGCGCTGGGCGCGGCCCGCGAGCAGGAGCTGCGGGTTCTGCAGGGCGGCGCTGCGGAGGCAGGCCGCGAGGCGCAGGCGCTTCTCCTGCAGCTGGCGCCTCTCCTGCTGCGAGAGGCGCGCCATCAGGCTCTCCGTGTAGCGCAGGAGCTCTGCTCTGTCCGGCACGGCGAGCTCGGCCGCCTGCGAGGGCGTCGCGGCCCGCTGGTCGCTCGCAAAGTCGGCGAGCGTGAAGTCCGTCTCGTGGCCGACGGCCGAGATGACGGGAATCTTCGAGGCGTAGATGGCACGCACGACGGGCTCCTCGTTGAAGGCCCATAGGTCCTCCATCGAGCCGCCGCCGCGGCCGACGATCAGCACGTCGACGGGGTACTTCTCGTTGAAGAAGGCAATGGCCGCGGCGATCTGCGCGGCTGCCTCCTCACCCTGGACGAGCACGGGGCGCAAGACGAGCTGCACCGCGGGCCAGCGGCGCTTCGAGACGTGGTAGATGTCACGCAGCACGGCGCCCGAGATCGAGGTGACGATGCCGATGCGCTTCGGGAAGCGCGGCAGGGGCTTCTTGTGCGCATCGTCGAAGAGCCCCTCAGATGCGAGTCTCGCCTTGAGCTGCTCGAAGGCGAGCGCAAGGTCGCCCGCGCCCTCCGGCATCATGTGGTCAGCGTAGAGCTGGTAGACGCCGTCGCGCTCGTAGACCGAGATGCTGCCGCTGACGACGACCTGCATGCCGTTCTCCGGCCGGAAGCGCAGGCCCTGCGCGCGGCTCCGGAACATCACGCACTTGATGGCCGACGCGGCGTCCTTCAGCGTGAAGTAGCAGTGGCCCGAGGCGTAGCAGCGAAAGTTCGACAGCTCCCCGCGGACCTGGATGCAGCCGAGCACGGGCTCGCGCTGGAACATCCGCTTGATATAGTTCGTGACCTCACTGACGTTGTGTATCCCCACGGCAGCAATCCCCCTTCTCCTGCCTTCTCCTGTCTTCCTTCAGATTCCCGTATTACAAGAAAGAAGCCAGACAAAAAGTCTGGCTCCTGTCTGCGTCACTCTGCGCTCTTCGCGCTTTTCATGATCGCGCCGAGAATCCCGTTCACATAGCGGCTGGAGTCATCCGTACCATACTTCTTTGCCAGTTCTACCGCCTCGTTGATGGCGATGTTCGGTGTGAGCTTCTCTTCGGCAAAGCACATCTCATACGTTGCCATGCGCGTGAGGTTGCGGTCGACGGCCGCCATGCGCTCCACCTTCCACTCGCGCGAGTTTGCGGCGATCTGGGCATCGATGGCCTCTACGTTCGCGCGCGTGCCGTGCACGAGCTGCGCGGCGAACGCGCGGTCATGCGCACTCATCGCCTCGGCCTCGCCGAGCGCCGTGTCGAGGGCGAGTGTCTCCTGCATCTCTTCCTGAGCGGCCGTTTCCGCCGGGTTCAGGTCTAACTGGAAGAGCGCCTGCAGCGCGACTTCCCTTGCTTGTCTACGACTCATTCCTAACCTTTCCTAACCTTCCTAACCTTCCTAAAATCATGTATCGTGATGGCCGTTTCCGCCGCCCGCTAGCTGCGCAAGCGGTTGATGCGGTCGAGCAGGTCATCGGCAATCCTGCCGAAAAAGTCCTCTTCGCGGTCGGCTTTCCTGCCGATGCAGAGGCCGACGACGCCGCACAGCACGATGAAGGCCGTGCGCCAGAAGCCGATCAGCAGGATCATCAGGGCCAGGATGATGCCGGAGGCGAGGCCGAGGCACTGCCCCCGGTCCTCCTGCCAGATCATCGCCAGCCATTCCTTGAATTCTTCTTTCATTTTTCCACCGCCTCACGCCTCAGACCACGCGGCGCTTGCCCGCAGGCACAGCGTCCGAGAACGCCGTGATGTGCGACTCGACGGCGACGTCCTCGAGTCCCATCGTCTCGCGGAGTTCCGTGCGGATGGCCGCGGCGGCCGCCTCCGTGAGCGATGCGACGGGCGTGCCGCGGCTGACCGTCAGGTCGAGCACGAGGCGCAGCGTCTCAGGTGCGTTCTTCGAGGCCCTGACGCGCTGGGCGCGCACCTTCGCCATGCGGATGCCGTGCAGCGAAAGGAGCGTCCGCTCGGCCATCGCGCGGATGGCGGGCAGGGCGACGCGGACGCCGCCCTCTGCCCCCTGCAGCAGGATGAAGTCGCCGCGCTCGTGCGTGCGCTCCGCACGCCCCCGCATGGAGACGCCGAGCAGGTGGAGCGCGACCAGGAGGAGGACGACCGAGACGGCGACCGTCTCGCGGCGGGACAGGATGTAGTGGATCTCATTGAGCCAGACCGACTCCGGCAGGACTCCCATGCAGAGCACGAGCACGAGCACGGAGAGCATGGCCAGGCCGATCATCGAGACAAACAGCAAAAAACGGTTGATAATCCCCATAGTATCCGCCTCGCTCCAGATCAGCGCACGCGTACCTCATCGGCCTTCGCATTCTCCTCCGGGAAGCCGACGCCCTGTACGTGGACGTTGACCTCGACGACGGAGAGGCCCGTCATCGTCTCGATGGCCTGCTTGACGTTCTCCTGCACCGCGAGGGCGATGTCCGGGATGCGTACGCCGTACTTGACGATGATGTAGAGGTCGACAGCGGCTTCCTTCTCGCCGACTTCGACCTTGACGCCCTTGGCGAAGTTCTTGCGGCCGAGCATCTCGGCAATGCCGCCCGCAATGCCGCCGCTCATGCCGGCGATGCCGTCGACCTCCGTAGCAGCCAGGCCCGCGATGATGCTGACGACCTCATCCGCGATGCGGATCGCGCCGAGACTCGAATCTTTTTTGACGATTTCTTTTTCGTTTGCCATGATAAAGGCCTCCTTGCCTGGGGCAGCCCATGGGACTGCGCATAAACGGTAATCCGCACGAGAGGGCGTATAACATGCCTCTCCCATGCATATTTATATTGTACTATTCGCGGACTCGAACGCTTTTTCCTGCCAAGAACGAAAATAAAACAAAATAAAAATGAAAGAAATGCAGCTGCTGTACCAGTTGCATGAACATGCCTGGCGCAGCAGCTGCCAAGAGAAGCAGATGTTTCTTATGCGCGCTCGATGTAGTTGCCCGTGCGCGTATCGATGCGGAGCGTATCGCCCTCGTTGACGAAGAGCGGCACGCGGACTTCGTAGCCCGTCTCGACCTTGGCGATCTTCGTGGCGCCCGTAGCCGTGTTGCCCTTGACGCTCGGCTCGCACTCGACAACCTTGAGGTTGACGGAGTTCGGCAGCTGGATGCCGATGATGCGGCCCTTGAACGTCTGCAGCGAGACTTCCATGTTCTCCATGAGGTAGTTCAGCGCATCGCCGAGCTGCTCCTTGTTGAGCTCCGTCTGCTCGTACGTCTCCGTGTCCATGAACGTGTACATGCCATCGGCCTCGTAGAGGTACTGCATGTTGCGCGTCTCGAGGTGAGCTGCCGGCATCTTTTCATTCGGATTGAAGGTACGCTCTACCACTGCACCCGTCTCAACATTCTTGATCTTCGTGCGTACGAAAGCAGCGCCCTTGCCCGGCTTTACGTGCTGGAAATCCACGATCTGCCAGACACCGCCATCAATTTCAATCGTTAAGCCCGTGCGGAAATCAGTACTGTTAATCATTCTACGCCCTCCAAAAACTTCATTATTTCATTTCTGATTCAAATTCAAGATACGAAACGTATCATAACATTCTTTATTATAATCAACTTGCGGCCCATCGTCAAGCACTGCGCATCAGCGGATCTCGACGAGCTGCTTGGAGGACTTGGTCAGGCGCTCGCTGCCCGTCGCGGTGACGAGCACTGTGTCCTCGATGCGCAGGCCGCCCCAGCCCGGCAGGTAGACGCCCGGCTCGTCGGTAATCAGCATGCCCGGCATGAGGTGCTCGCAGGTGCTCGACGGCGAGAGGCGCGGCTCCTCGTGGATCTCGAGGCCGAGGCTGTGGCCGAGCCCGTGGCCGAAGTACTGCGCGAGGTCGTACTTCTTGAGGAATTCGCGCGAGGCCGCGTCGATCTCTTTGCCGGATTTCCCCGGCGCGATGAGCGAGAGCACGAGCTCCTGCGCGCCGAGCACGGCCCCGTAGACCTCGCGCTGGCGCGCCGTCGCCTCGCCGACGCAGACGGTGCGCGTGATGTCGGAGCAGTAGCCCTGGTACTTCGCGCCGTAGTCCATCGTCACGAAGTCGCCCGCCTCGATGACCTTCTCCGTCGCCGTGCCGTGCGGCATGCTGCCGCGCAGGCCCGAGGCGACGATCGTGTCGAAGGACGGCTTCTCGGAGCCCGCTTCGCGCATGACCTGCTCGAGGCGCGCGGCCACCTCGATCTCCGTGCGGCCCGGGCGGATGAAGTGGACGATGTCCTCAAAGGCCTTGTCGGCAAAGGAGCAGGCACGGCGGATGCAGGCGATCTCCTCCTCGTCCTTGACCTGGCGCAGCGCATCGAGGTCGAGCATCGTGCCGAAGTCGATGCCCGCGAGCATGTCCTTGAGCGCTCGATAGTCGGCGTAGACCATCGAGCGGCCCTCGAAGCCGACGCTGCGGCAACCGAGCTTTGCGATGAGCTCCGCCGTCTTCTTCAAGAGTCCATGACGGTGCTCGACGACGGTGAAGAGCGGCGCCTGCTTCTCGGCCTGCTCCGTGTAGCGGTTGTCGGTGACGAGCAGCGCCTCGTCCTTCGTGATGACGAGCGTCGTGTCGTCCCCGCGGAAGCCGCTGAAGTAATGAAGGTTCACGTATTTTGTCACGACGACTGCGTCGAGCCCCTTCTTCTGCAGCAGGGCGCGCAGTGCGGTCAAACGGTTTTCATTCAAAGGATCATCCCCCTAATCTGATTACTCCGCCCGGTTGAGCTTGTAGATGATGGCCTCGAGCGCGGCGAGATAGCTCTCGACGCCGAGGCCGCAGATCTGGCCCATCGCCACTGGCGCGAGCACCGACGTGTGGCGGAATTCCTCGCGCTGGTGGATGTTCGAGATGTGCACCTCGATGACCGGCACGTCGATGGCCGCGATGGCATCGCGGATGGCGATGCTGTAATGCGTGAAGGCCGCCGCGTTGAAGATAATGAAGTCGAACTTGTGGTTGGCCTGCTGGATGGCGTCGACGAGGTCGCCCTCGTGGTTCGACTGGTAGAACGCCGTCTCGATGCCGGCCTCAGCCGCACGCTCCGCAATCATCTCGTTGATGTCGTCGAGCGTCGTCGAGCCGTAGATCTCCGGCTCGCGCGTGCCGAGCAGGTTGAGGTTCGGCCCATGAAGTACAAGGATGCGTGGCATGAGGATTCCTCCCTTTCAATGTGTAGACGTTGTGTAGACGTTTCTATAAAAAAATAAAGCGGGTCAGAAGACGGCTGCGCCGGCTCTTCCCGCCTCAAATCATGGCCAATGGCATGTGCTCAGTAACGGACGACAAAGCGCGTCTCATCGGGCACCGTCTCGACTGGCTCAAACTTCAGTTCTTTTACCTTGATGAAGTAATTGCCCTCGCGGATCAGCACCGAGAGCTTGTCGATTTTCTCGGGGTCACCCTGGATCTCCATCTCGACGCTGCCGTCCTCCATATTGCGCACCCAGCCCGTCAGACCGAGCTCCGATGCGTGCTGCTGCACGAACATGCGGAAGCCCACGCCCTGGACGCGTCCAGTAGCTCTGCCAAAGTAACGGACGGATGTTTTGGATTCTGCCATAGAAAAGACCTTCTTTCCTCTGCCCTGCGCGCGCCTCAGGCCTTGGCCGGGATATCGCGGCGCAGGATCGTATACGGTTCAACCGGCTTGTCCATGCGGATCTTGACGATCTGCTGGGCATGAGGAGCAACCGCGATGGGATTGCCCTCTTCGTCAAGCATATCAGAAAGTACCTGGCGATACAAGGGGGCATTTGGCTGGAATACCTCAATTTCCTGACCGATCTTCATATTATTGCGCTGCTCGACCGTGGCGTATTGCGTGGTCGTGTCGTAGTCGCGCACGAGGCCGATGAATTCGGACGTCTGCTGGTATGACGAGGTGCCGTAGAGCTGGTCGTCCGCTGTCGGCTGGTGGTAGTAGAAGCCCGTCGTGTACGGGCGGTGCGAGACTTTCTCGAGCTCGTCGAGCCACTCCTGCTGGACCTTGAAGTGCGCGGGGTCCTCGAAGTAGGCGTCAATGGCCAGGCGGTAGGCGCGCACGACGCTCGCCGCGTAGTGGACGCTCTTCATGCGGCCCTCGATCTTGAGGCTATCGACGCCGCTCTCGATGACGTCGGCGATGTGCGGCAGGAGGCACATGTCCTTCGAGTTCATGATGTAGGTGCCGCGCTCGTCCTCCTCGATTGGGAAGTACTTGCCAGGACGCGTCTCCTCGACGAGCGCGTACTTCCAGCGGCACGACTGCGCACAGCTGCCGCGGTTGGAATCGCGGCCCGTGAAGTAGTTCGAGAGCAGGCAGCGGCCCGAGTACGAGATGCACATCGCGCCGTGGACGAACATCTCGAGGTCGGCTTGCGTCTTTTCGCGGATCTCGCGGACTTCCTTCAAAGACATCTCGCGCGCGAGCACGACGCGCTTCGCGCCGAGCGCGTGCCAGGCGTTGACCGTCGCCCAGTTCGTGTTGTTCGCCTGCGTGCTGATGTGGAGCTCCATATCAGGGATGCATTCCCGGGCCATCATAAAGACGCCGAGGTCGGCGACGAGCAGTGCGTCGACGCCGATCTCCTGCAGGTAGCGCAGGTAGTCCGGCAGTCCGCGCAGGTCGCTGTTGTGCGGGAAGATGTTGACCGTCACATAGACCTTCTTCTTGAGCTTGTGGGCAAATTCCACGGCTTCGCGCAGCTCTTCCTGCGTGAAGTTGCCGCCGAGCGCGCGCAGGCCGTAGAGCTTGCCGCCGAGGTAGACGGCGTCGGCGCCGTAGAGCAGCGCCATCTTCATCTTCTCGAGATTCCCTGCTGGGGCCAGGAGCTCAGGCTTTTTCATCATGTATGGTATTCCTCCGATGATTCTCTTGATTCGTTTGCTGCAGGGCAGCGGCGCGAGACGGCCAGGCCGTCGCCGCGCTCAAAGATCTCTGTCTCGTAGCCCGCCGCATGGCTCGTGAGCTCGATGTAGCGGCGCAGCCGCTTGACGATGGTGCGGTAGCGGCGCGGGGCCTTCTCCTCGCCCATGACGTAGCCGCGGAACAGGACATTGTCGGCCACGATGGTCGCATCCGCTGTCAGGAGCGGCTGCACCTTCTCGAAGTAGTCGACGTACTGGCCCTTGGCCGCGTCGATAAAGACAAAGTCATACGGCCCCGCAAGCTTTGTCAAGAGCTCGCCCGCGTCGCCCTGCAGGATCTCGATGCGGTCCGCGTAGGGCGAGCGCGCGATGAACCCATGGGCGAGCGCAGCGCGCTCCTCGGAGAGCTCGAGCGTCGTGACCTGCGCGTCCGCCGCGCCGTTGGCGGCGAGCAGCAGCGCCGAGTAGCCGATGGCCGTACCGATCTCGAGCACGCGGTGCGGCCGCAAGTCGCGGATGACCGAGAGGAAGACCTGGCGGCCGTTCTCGTTGATGATCGGGACATGGTGCTCGGCCGCATACGCCTCCATCTCCCGCAGAAGTCTTTCAAAATCGCTTGTATCTGTCATACTGTCCTTCATATCTGTCCTCGCCTTCCGCGCCGCCTCAGCGCACCTGCTCGACGATGGCCAGGTGCTCGTCGTACGTCTGCGAGTAGTGGTTGTGGCCCTGACGGTCGGCTACGAAGTAGAGGTAGTCGGTGCTCGCTGGGTTCAGCACCGCCAGGATGGACTTCATGCCCGGGCTCGCGATCGGTCCGGGCGGCAGGCCCGCGTGCTGATACGTGTTGTAGGGCGAGTCGATCTTCGTGTCCTCAATCGAGACGTCCTCCTTCGGGCCCGCCATGAGGTACTGCAGCGTCGTGTCCGACTGCAGCGGCATGCCCATCTGCAGGCGCTTGAAGAAGACCTGCGCGATGATCGGGCGGTCCTCATCGTAGCGCGCCTCCTTCTCGACGAGCGAGGCCAGCGTGACGAGGTCGTGGATCGAGAGGTTCTTCGCCGCCGCCTGCTGGCGCAGCGCCGGCGTCAGGCGCGTGTCGAAGTCCTCGGCCATCATCTTCATGATGGCCTCAGGCGTGACCTCGCTGTGGATCTCGTACGTGTCCGGGAAGAGGTAGCCCTCCGCCGCATAGCGCTCGTTCGGGCGCTTCTTCATGTAATCGTACGGCGCGAAATCCTTCGCCTCAGCGAGGAACTCCTGCTCGTCGACGAGACCCTCGTCCGCGAGGCGCTTCGCGATCTCCTTGATGCCGAAGCCCTCGGGAATCGTGAACCGCACGACCGTCGTGTCGCCCGAGACGAGCTTGTCGAGCACGGCCTGCTCGTCCATGTGCGGCGCGAAGGCGTACGTGCCCGTCTTGAACTTCTGGGCATCGCCCTGGAGCTTCATGAGCCACCAGAAGCGCAGGCGGCTGTCGATGACGCCGAGCCGCGTCAGGTGGTCCGAGATCTCCGACGCCGTCGTGCCCGGCTTGACGACCATGTAGATGTTCTCCTTGGCATCGCGGTCCGAGCGCTCGATGACATGCGTCGTGCCAAAGGCCAGGAAGAGCCCCGCCCCCAGCAGGACGGCAAAGACTGCCGCAATCGCCGCCCACTTCTTCCAGCCGAGGCGGCCGAGCGCCGCGCGAAGCTTCTCCCTGGCAGATGGCTCTAAAACGTCGGACGGCTTGTGATTCTCGGAAGGCTCGGATGGCGCCGGCGTCTCTGCCGCAGCCGATGCTTTGCCGCCCGCTTCTGGCTTCTCGGCCTTTTCGGCTGTCTCAGATTGTTCAGTTTTCTGCTGCTTCTCGCCTTTAGAGGTCTTAGCTGGCTTTGCTGCAGGGGACTCCGCTGTACCCGTTTCAGCCACCTTGGAGGCTTCCGGTGTAGTTGCCCCTTCTTCTTTTGAACCGTCCGGGTTGTCGGGCTGCTCCGCGCTCTCTGCTGCCGCTGCCTTTTTCGTTGACTCCTTCGCTGCCGGGTTATCCTGCGGCTTGCCCTCCGGCACAGCTGCCTCTGCCTTATCTGCAGGCTGCTCGGCTGCTTTCTCCTGCTGCTTCACCGTCTCAGCGGGCTGCGGCGCCTGCTTCGGCGCACGCTCTTTCTTATTCCCATGCATAAATCGTTCTCCGTACATGAAAAAGCCGCCATCCAGATGGATAGCAGCCAATCATTTCGTCATTCAGTCCTTTTCGGCTTCGTCGACCAGCGCGTCATACGCCTGCTGGACCGCCTCGAACTCCTCGTCCGTCGGCTCGACGTACTCATCCTCGCCGTCCTCGTTCGTGACGATCTTCGCGATGATGACGTCCTCGTCATCGTCCTCGCAGCCGCAGCCGCAGGTGTGGGCGTGCTCCTCATCCTCATCGTGGATGCCGACGAGCAGCGCGTATTTCTCATCCTCTACCGGGATGATCATCTCTTCGCGGTAATAGTACTCATTGCCCGCCTCGTCCGTCATGACGACAACGATGTCGTCCTCATTCATCATATCCTCTGCCATAGGACTCACCTCTTCTTTCTGGTCGTGCCAAAATCTCGATTTTACTGGTTTCATTTTATCGTATCGCGGGAAGGCTTGTCAACGCTTGCTGTCCAAAAAGCCCTGCAGGATGAAGACAGCCGCCATCTTGTCAATGACCTTCTTGCGCTTGCGGCGCGAGACATCGGCCTCGATGAGCGAGCGCGTCGCCGCGACCGTCGAGAGGCGCTCATCCCAGAAGAAGACCTCTACCTCAGGATACGCCTTCTTGACCTCTGCCATGAACTCCTTGACGATGGCGCAGCGGTCGCCCTCCGTGCCGTCCATGTTCTTGGGGAGCCCAGAGACGAGCGACTTCGTCTCGTACTGGTCCATGAGCTCGCCGAGGCGCTTGAGGTCGTCTGCGAGCGACTTGCGGCGGATCGTCTCGACGCCCTGCGCCGTCAGGCCCAGGAGGTCGCTGACCGCGATGCCGATCGTGCGGTCGCCGATATCGAGTGACATGTATCGCTTCATCTCTTGCCGCCCTTTTCCAGATACGAGCGCACGAGCTCCTCTAAGAGCTCATCGCGCTCGAGCGTGCGGATCTTGCTGCGCGCATCATTGTGGCTCGTCACATACGCCGGATCGCCCGAGAGCAGATAGCCGACGAGCTGGTTGATCGGGTTGTAGCCCTTCTCCTCCATCGCCGCACAGACCGAGCGGATGATCTTCTCCGCCTTATTCTCATCGTTCCCGAAACGGAACATCATGGTTTCTTCGTTGTTGGCCATATTGCATACCTCCAAAGCACTCATGCGGGAATCCCCGCTCACTTGCTTCTATCTTACCACATCTTGGCTTTGATGACTATGATACGCCTCAATCCTATAGTTTTCCTGAAAGGATGTGCCTCTTCCGTCATGCAACATAGTCAGGCAAATTTCGGCATCAATCATCGCATAGACAGCTTGCGGAACACTTCTTCCGTCATGCCCGCCCGCTTGGCCGCTTCTTTCACGGTGATGATGCCGTCACGCACCAGTATTGAGGCCGACCATGTTGACATCACGACGGAAGGCGCTCACCGACGGCAGCAGTTGGCGCGGCTCACTGAACGAAGACAATCAAGCCGACAGTGCCTCCATCGCGCTCGACCGATCGAGCAGCTGGGAGCTCACAGCGAATTCCTATGTGACTTCCATCAGCGACAAGGATGCCTCCTTTGCCAACATCAAGAGCAACGGCCATAACATCTACTACGATGCAAGCCAGAACAGCGCCCTTGCTGGCAGGACCATCGACCTGCCCGGCGGCAAGCTCCTGCCACAGACAAAGGGCTGACAATCGCCTTCCCCAAAAAGCAATAGTTGACTGAACAAAAGCACAGACGACGTCAATACATCTTATGTTGTAAAGTAAATTACTTTACATTTTCCTCATTTAGCTTTATAATATCAATAAAAGGAGTTGATTCTTATGGCTGATACAAAAACGCTGAATCTTCGTGTCGATGCAGATTTGAAGCATCAGGCAGAAACTATTTTTGCGGATCTGGGTATCCCGACTTCTACAGCAATCAATATGTTCCTGCGCACCGTTGTCCGCTATGGCGGTATCCCGTTCGATTTGCGTATTTCTCCTAATGAGCTAGAGACCTTAAGAGCTGTTGACGATGTAAATCATCATCGCAATCTCAGCAAGACTTATGATTCTGTTGAAGATGTCATGGAGGCCCTGAATGCTTAAGATCCGCTTCCGCAAACAATTCCGCAAGGATTACAAGCGGGTAATCAAGCAGCCTGGGCATACCCCGGAGCTTTTTCAGGAAGTACTTGACTGTCTTGTGATGGAGCAATTGCTTCCTGCCAAGTATCGGGATCATGCCCTGTCGGGAAACTACGCCGGTTTCCGTGAATGTCATATTCTGCCGGATTGGTTGCTGATTTACAAAGTCGAAACTGACATTCTAACGTTGACGCTGACCCGTACGGGGAGTCACAGTGATTTATTCTAATATCCATCTCATCTGTATGAGCATGGCAGGATTTCACGATGCTGCATCGAAATCTAACGGTAAGAAACCTACCAAGGAGGAAACTTAAGCAACCGAAAGGATGCTCAAATATGAACAAAAGTGTAGCAATATGCTAAAGACTCAAAGAATCCATTGAGTTAGTTTGTGCTGACTTTACAGCAGTCGGAACGGCTGGAAATAAGCCAGAGGCGGTTGAAACAGTCCGTCTAACTACGGGGTAGCACCCTGATGGTAGCCGTTGGACAGTGGTAAATGCGAGAACCAAGCAAGGTTGGCGAACCAATACGCAAAAACAAAATATTATGAAAGGAGAAAGCTACTAGATGTAATTGGCAGAATATCACAAACAAGATACTGTCAATATGTACCGATGGCTAATCGGGAATTTACGCCTTTGGAGTATCACTCAAACGTTAGTAGCCTGTCTTTTGACGGCGAGGACGGATACGATGAACAAGGAACTACAAATCGTGAGATTGTAGCAAAACATCTTGGCATAGGCACATTTATCTATGTTTTAAGTAGCAGATGCTCTACATGTACAAGCCGCTGACGGTCACTGCGATCTACCCGTTTGACAAGAATCCCACCCGGGAAGAGTGGGAGGATTACGACTACATGATGCGGCGGGCGGGCAGCTCCAACAAGTACGCGCTCCCTCTAAAGAATCCAGATCACCTAGAACATTCAGGAATATCCAGGAACATCTAGGAACATCCAGGCCATGCACAGGCAGCAGAAAAAGCACAGACGATCACTTGCGCATCGTCTGTGCTTTCTGCTGTATCAAGGGCTCCCCCTATCAATCTGCTGTTGTCGCCTGCCTCACTGCTTGCCTAAGGCTCCGTTCAGCGCGATGGCGAGCTGGTCGGCGCACGAGGTGCCGCGGCCGCCGCAGTCGTTGCCCTGGAGGAGGGCTGCCGTGTCCTTGGGGTCGGCGCCTTCGAGCAGCTTGCTGATGGCGGAGAGGTTGCCCGGGCAGCCGCCGACGAAGTGCACGTCGTGGAGCTTGCCGTCGTCGCCGATGGCAAAGGTGATCCGCTTGGCGCAGACGCCCTGCGGGGTAAACGAGTAAGACTTCATATTCTTCTTCTCACTTTCTCAATCGGATGCATGCATGAAAAACCGCCCCGAAGGGCGGTTCTCCTTATCTTGGTTCAGCTTCAGATCATGTCGTTCTCGATCATGTACTCGGCAATCTGCAGGGCGTTGAGCGCAGCGCCCTTGCGGATCTGGTCGCCGCAGACCCAGAGGTTCAGGCCGTGCTCGATGGACTCATCCTTGCGGATGCGGCCGACTTCGACGTCGTTCTTGCCGGACGTGAAGAGCGGCATCGGGTAGATCTGCTCAGCCGGGTTATCGCGGACGATGGCACCCGGGAAGGCATCGATGGCCTTGCGGGCTGCCTCGACGCTGACCTCGTCCTCGAACTCGATGTTGACGGACTCGGCATGGCTGCGGTAGACCGGCACGCGGACCGTCGTGGCCGTGATGCGCAGGCTGTCATCCTCGAGGATCTTCTTCGTCTCGTTGACCATCTTCATCTCCTCTTTCGTGTAGAGGTTGTCGTAGAAGACGTCGATCTGCGGGATGAGGTTGAAGGCAATCTGGTAGTGCTTCGGGAACTTCGCGCCCGGCAGGATGTTCGCCTTCGGCTCGCGGCCGGCGACGATGTCATCGACCTGCTGCTCGAGCTCGGCCATGGCTTCCTTGCCGCCGCCCGAGACAGCCTGGTACGTCGAGACGACGATGCGCTTGATCTTCGAGAGGTCGTAGAGCGGCTTGAGGGCCATCATCATGATGATCGTCGAGCAGTTCGGGTTGGCGATGATGCCCTTGTGGCGGGCGATGGCCTGCGGGTTGACTTCCGGAACGACGAGCGGGACTTCCGGATCCATGCGGAAGGCACTCGAGTTGTCGATGACGACGGCACCGGCCTTGACGGCTGCCGGAGCGAACTGCTTGCTGGCAGCACCGCCGGCGAACAGAGCAATCTCGACGTCCTTGAAGGACTCGTCCGTCGTCTCCTCAACCGTGTACTCCTTGCCCATGAACTGGATCTTCTTGCCAGCGCTGCGCTTCGAAGCGAGCATCTTGAGGTTGGCAAAGGGGAAATTGCGCTCCTCGATGAGGTTGAGGAATTCCTGGCCGACGGCGCCCGTTGCGCCAAGGATTGCTACATTGTACTTCTTCATGTCCATCGTTCCTTTCTGCGATGCAGTTGTTTTATATTACGGATAAGGAAAACAGAGGTTGTATCAGTCGAGCAGCTTGTCGAGGCCGACCGTCAGGCCCTTGAGGCTGCGGACCTTCTTGGCGGCGAGCACGACGCCCGGCATGAAGGACTCGCGGTTCATCGAGTCGTGGCGGATGGTCAGCGTCTGGCCGAGGCCGCCGAAGATGACTTCCTGATGCGCGACATAGCCCGGCAGGCGCACGCTGTGGATGTGCATGCCCTCGTAGTCGGCGCCGCGCGCGCCCTCGAGCTTCTCGAACTCATCGGGGTTGCCCTGCTTGTGGGCCTTGCGGACTTCCGCGATCATGGCCGCCGTCTGGATGGCCGTGCCGGACGGTGCGTCGAGCTTCTTGTCGTGGTGCAGCTCGATGATCTCGACATCCGGCATGTACTTGGCTGCCTGGCGCGACATGACCATCAGGAGCACGGCGCCGATGGCGAAGTTCGGCGCGATGAAGGCCGGCGTATCATTCTCTTCAGCTGCCTTGGCGATCTCTGCCTTCTGCTCGTCCGAGAGGCCCGTCGTGCCGACGACCGGCGAGGTCTTGTGCGCAAGCGCCGTCATGACATTGCCGAAGACGACGTCCGGGCGCGTGAAGTCGACCATGACCTCGGGTTTCTTGCGCGCGAGCAGCGCCTCGAGGTCCGTCTCGACGAGGATGCCGTTTGCCGGCAGGCCGACGAGCGAGCCCGTATCCGCACCGCCCTTGATGTCCACTGCGCCGACGAGCTCAAGGCCGTCCGCTTCCTGTACCGCTTTTAAGACTGCCTGGCCCATGCGGCCGCAGGCACCGTTTACGATTACCGTAGTCAAAAGTATGCGCCTCCTGTTAGCGTCAAAAGATATTGCTATTGTATAGCATGTCCACCATTTGTGTCAAGACGTCTCGTCGAAAAAGACGACTTTTCACCGATATTTTCACGTCTGCGGCGCTTTGCGCCTGTCAATTCTCCATGATGTGCGCGAATCTCTCCTTGTACTGCAGCGCGAGGATGGGTCGGATAAAGTCGAGGTCGCCCTGGCTCGAGAGCGTCGCCTCAGCGGCCTTGTGGGCGTCGAGGAGGATGGCGAGGTCTTCCGGCACGCGCGCGATCTTGAGGTCGGGCAGGCCGTGCTGCATCGAGCCGAAGAACTGGCCCGGGCCGCGCAGACGCAGGTCCTCCTCCGCGAGCTTGAAGCCGTCGGAGGTTTCTGCCATGATCTTCAGGCGCTCGCGCGCGTTCTCCGTCTTGCCCTCCGAGACGAGGATGCAGTACGAGGCGTAGGAGCCGCGCCCGATGCGGCCGCGCAGCTGGTGGAGCTGGGCGAGGCCGAAGCGCTCGGCGTGCTCGATGACCATGATGCTGGCGTTCGGCACGTTGACGCCGACTTCGATGACGGTCGTCGAGACGAGCAGCTTGATCCTGTCCGCGTAGAAGTCCTGCATGACGCGCTCCTTCTCGGCGGGCGCGAGCTTGCCGTGGACGAGGCCGCACGGGATGCCGCTAAAGATGCCGAAGCGCAGCTCATCGTAGACCTCCTCGGCCGACGGCAGGTCGCTCTCCTCGTTCATCTCGATGAGCGGGCAGACGACGTAGGCCTGGCGGCCCGCCTCGATCTGGCTGCGCACGTACTGGTAGATGAGCGGGCGGCGGTCCGGGCGGCGCACGAAGGTGCGGATGGGCTGGCGGCCCGGCGGCAGCTCGCGGATCAGGGAGACGTCGAGGTCGCCGTAGACGGTCAGGGTCATCGTGCGCGGGATCGGCGTCGCCGTCATGACGAGCACGTCGGGTACATGCGCGCCCTTCTTCTCGAGCGTCGCGCGCTGCGCGATGCCGAAGCGGTGCTGCTCGTCCGTGATGACGAGGCCGAGATGCGCGAAGTGCACATCATCCTGGATCAGCGCGTGCGTGCCGATGACGATATCGACCTCGTGGCGCGCAATGGCCTCGTGCATCGCGCGCCGCTTCTTGGGCGTCAGGTGGCCCGAGAGATAGCCGACGCGGATGCCGAGCGGCGCGAGCTTTGACGAGAGGTTCTCATAGTGCTGGGCGGCGAGGATCTCCGTCGGCGCCATCATGGCCCCCTGCCGACCATTCTCGACGGTCTTGACGAGCGCGAGCATGGCGATGACCGTCTTGCCCGAGCCGACGTCGCCCTGCACGAGGCGGCGCATCGGCACCGTCCGCTCCATGTCGCGGCAGATCTCCTGCCACGCCTGCTGCTGGTCGTGCGTCAGCGTAAAGGGCAGTCCCGCAAGAACAGCCTTGACGAGTTTGCCGCTTGGCTGATGGCGGATGCCGCGCTTCGTCTCCTGCGACTGCTTCTTTAAGAGCAGCAGGCCGCACTGAATCAGGTAGAGCTCCGAGAAGGCCAGCCGGTAGCGCGCCCGCTTGAGTTCTGCCCCATCCTTCGGGAAATGGACAGCGTGCAGGGCCTCCCTGCGCCCCATGAGATGATGCGCCGCGAGGATGCGCGCGGGGATGAGCTCGGGAAGATCTCCGGCGGCCTCCAGCGCCTCCGCGATGAGCGTGCGGAAGAACTTCTGGTTGAGGTGCTCGGTGGCCGCGTAGACGGGCAGGATGCCGCAGAGGCCCTGCGCCTGCTCCCCGGGCTCCAGGACCTGGAAGCTGCGCAGCTGGCTCATGGCGAACTGGCCGCGGCCGCCGTAGGCATACGCGGCCTTGCCGCTGACGAAGACGCGGTGGCCCGCCTTGAGCGTCTTCTTGAGGTACTTCTGGTTGAACCAGGTGACCTGCAGGATTCCCGTGCCGTCATTGAGGCAGGCCGTCAGGATGGTCAGGCCGCGCCGCCCCGTCTGCTCCTGCAGGTTGACGATGGTCCCAGCGACTGTCGCGACCGTGCCCGGCCGCAGGTCGGCGATGCGCGTCAGGACGCTCTGGTCCTCGTAGGTGCGCGGGAAGTACGTCAGGAGGTCGTAGACCCGCGCGATGCCGAGGCGCGCCAGCTCCGCTTTCTTCTTGGGGCCGACGCCCTTGAGGTACTGGACTGAGTCTTGGATCTTCATGGGCAGCATCGAATCCTTTCTATCGGTGATCTTTCCCTCATTCTAGCACGCCTGTCAATCCTCTATCTACCTACCCCGCACCCCCGCACGAGAGCCGCGGCGGCGCAGGACACAAACCGAACACAAAAAGGAAGAGCCTCCATGAGACTCTTCCTTCTATATTAGTATATTACTATGCGGCTTGATGTGCGACGAGCGAATCAGAGCTGCGGGCCAGCTGCAACGAGGCCTTTGCCGATCTCGGTGTCTGCATACTTCTTGGCGAAGTTGTCGATGAACATCTGAGCGAGCTTCTTTGCTCTCGTATCCCACTCGGACTCATCTTTGTAATCCCACTTGGATTTGGACGGATCTTTGTAGGTATCCTTCGGATCGAGGACTTCCGTAGCAACACCTTCGAGCTTCGTCGGGATCTCGAGACCGAAGTACGGGATCTTCTTCGTCGGAGCTTCGTTGATGGCACCGCTGTGGATGGCGTCGATGATGCCGCGCGTATCCTTGATGGAGATGCGCTTGCCATAGCCGTTCCAGCCCGTGTTGACGAGGTATGCCTTCGTGCCGTTAGCCTTGACGCGCTTAACGAGCTCATGCGCATACTTCGTCGGCGGCAGCTCGAGGAATGCCTGGCCGAAGCAAGCGGAGAACGTCGGAGTCGGCTCCGTGATGCCGCGCTCCGTGCCAGCCAGCTTGGACGTGAAGCCGGAGAGGAAGTAGTACTGCATCTGTTCCGGCGTCAGGATGGAGACCGGCGGCAGGACACCGAAGGCATCAGCTGCGAGGAAGATGACGCTCTTGGCAGCCGGAGCAGCGCTGCGGTCGTTGACGAAGTCTTTGACCGTGCTCTTGATGTGGTCGATCGGATAGGATACACGCGTATTCTCCGTGATGGACTTGTCGGCGAAGTCAATCTTGCCGTTCTCGTCGAGGACAACGTTCTCGAGGAGTGCGTTGCGCTTGATGGCACCGAAGATGTCCGGCTCGGATTCCTGATCGAGGTTGATGACCTTTGCATAGCAGCCACCCTCGAAGTTGAAGATACCGTCATCATCCCAGCCGTGCTCATCATCGCCGATCAGCAGGCGCTTCGGGTCCGTCGACAGCGTCGTCTTGCCCGTGCCGGAGAGGCCGAAGAAGATAGCCGTGTTCTTGCCCTGCTTATCCGTATTGGCGGAGCAGTGCATAGCAGCGATGCCCTTGAGCGGCAGGAAGTAGTTCATCATGGAGAACATGCCCTTCTTCATCTCGCCGCCGTACCAGGTGTTGATGATGACCTGCTGGCGCTCCGTGAGGTTGAAGACGACAGCCGTGTCAGAATGCAGGCCGAGCTCTTTGTAGTTCTCGACTTTTGCCTTCGAAGCGTTGAAGACAACGAAGTCCGGCTTGAAGTTTGCTTCCTCTTCCGGGGTCGGCTTGATGAACATGTTGCGGACGAAATGTGCCTGCCAAGCAACTTCAACGATGAAGCGGACAGCCATGCGCGTGTTCTTATTTGCACCGCAGAAGCCATCGACGACGAAGAGGCGCTTGTTGGAGAGCTCTTTCTTGGCGATATCCTTTACAGCAGCCCAAGCTTCCTTGGATGCCTTGTGGTTATCGTTGTGATAAGCCTCAGAATCCCACCAAACCGTGTCGTGCGACGTCTCGTCGTCAACGATGAATTTATCTTTAGGCGAACGGCCCGTGAAGATGCCCGTCTTGACATCAACAGCGCCGAGTTCGGAAACCTGGCCCTTCTCGTAGCCCGTCAGGCCTTCCTTCGTCTCTTCCTCGAACAGCGTCTTGTAGGAAGGATTGTAGATGATTTCCGTCGTACCCGTGATACCATACTGACTAAGATCGATGTTTGCCATTTGCATTCAACCTCTTTCATAATTTTTGGTCCTGGTAAACCTCTGAGGCATCTCACTCGACGCAGCCTTACAATCGCGATGCAATGGTCTGCATCCTCGATGATCTGCTGTTCACTTTCCGGTGAGCTCCTCATCACAGGTATTATATTAACTTATTCATTCATAAATGTCAAATATTTATTTGCACTTTTTTTAACGTTTTATTTATTCCTCTTGTTCTCATTTGCTTCCGTAAAAATAAGAGAAACGACGCGGAAAATGCGTGTCGTTTCTCTCATGGTTTTCGTTATTTTTTCAAAGAATCTGCTGTGGCGAAGGCCATGACGGCCTCCTCCATCGAGGCGGGCGCGCAGACGCCGTCGTGGCGCACTTCCTTGCAGCGGAGCGACGCGAGGCCCTCGGGGATGGGGTCGCTGTTCTTCGCCTGCAGCTCGTCGAGCAGGGTGAACTCATCGACGCCTGCCGTCTTGACGCCAAGGGCATCGAGCACGCTGCCGTTGAACTTGTAGGGGCTGGCCGTCGAGACGACGACCATGTGATGCACATCGCCCGTCGCCTGCTGGTACTTCTCGGCGACGCTCCAGGCGACGGCCGTGTGCGGGTCGGCGACATAATGGTCCTTCTCGTAGACGTCGGCAATGCACGCTTCCGTGTCCGCATCCGCGGTCCAGTCCGCCCAGAAGGTCTGCTGGATCTTCGCGAGCAGCTCGCTGCCGATGTCGTAGCGGCCCTCCTGCTGGAGCTGCTGCATCCAGGAGGCGACCTTCGCCTTGTCCTCCGCCATGTGGTAGAGCAGGCGCTCGAGGTTGCTCGAGATCAGGATGTCCATCGACGGCGAGATCGTCTTGAAGAAGTCGCGCTGGCGGTCGTAGACGCCCGTGCGCAGGAAGTCCGTCAGGACGTTGTTGGCGTTCGAGGCGCAGACGAGCTTGTGCACCGGCAGGCCCATGCACTTCGCGTAGAAGCCCGCGAGGATGTCGCCGAAGTTGCCCGTCGGCACGGTGAAGTCGATGGCCTCGCCTGGCTCTATCGTGCCGGCAGAGAGGAGGTCGGCGTAGGCGCTGAAGTAGTAGACGATCTGCGGCACGAGGCGGCCCCAGTTGATGGAGTTGGCCGACGAGAGGCGGATGCCCTTCTCGGCGAGCGCTTCATTGAATGCCTTGTCGCCGAAGATCTTCTTGACGCCGCTCTGCGCGTCGTCGAAGTTGCCCGTGACGGCCGTGACGTTGACGTTATGCCCCTCCTGCGTGAGCATCTGCAGCTGCTGGATGCGGCTGACGCCGCCCTGCGGGTAGAAGACCATGATGCGGATCTGCGGCACATCGCGGAAGCCCTCGAGCGCTGCCTTGCCCGTGTCACCAGAGGTCGCGACGAGGATCAGCACCTCATCCTTCTCGCCCGTCTTCTTGAGCGCCGTGCTCATGAGCTGCGGCAAAAGCTGCAGCGCCATGTCCTTGAAGGCACTCGTCGGGCCGTGCCAGAGCTCGAGGACGCTCTTATCGCCCACCGCCTTGACGGGCGCGCGCTTTGCCGTATCGAAGCGGCCGCTTCCATAGGCGCGCGTGACGCAGCCAGAAAGCTCCTCTGCCGTGTAGTCCGTCAGGAAGAGCCCGAGCACTTTCTCGGCGCGCTCCTCATAAGACAGGGTCTTGAGCCCTTCGATGAAGGCCATGTCGACCTTTGGCATGGCATCCGGCACGAAGAGTCCGCCGTCTGCTGCCAGGCCGCGGATGATGGCCTGCGCGGAGTCGAGCTGCTCGGCATTTCCTCTGGTGCTGCTGTATTTCAAAACAATCGCCTCTTTCTTCATTTATAAATGAATCAAACTATGCTAAAATGATAGCGGGCTGCAAGGGGCAGAGCGCCCCGCGCAACCAGACAACTGTCATTATACCATAGAATTCCCGGGAATCCTATAGAAATCTGCAAAATGTCAGCACCCGGGATACGGCCATGACGTTGCCGTTACATTATAGTTGATAATCGGATGTTTTCTTTCTCTTTTTGTAACAGGAAAGGATGTTGAAGTTGTTGAAAATTGCCATGGCTCAAATGGAGGTCGTCCCCGGCCATCCAGACGTGAACACCGCCACGATCCTGCGCTTCATCGAGGAGGCGCGCATAAAGGGCGCCGATGTCGTCATCTTCCCGGAGATGGCGGTGCCGGGCTACTTCCTCGGCGACACCTGGGAGCAGAGCGCCTTCCTGCGCGACTGCGAGAGCTACGGCCGTGACATCATCGCGGCGTCGAAGGATATCACGGTCATGTTCGGCAACGTCGCCATCGACTGGCAGAAGAAGAACAACGACGGCCGCGTACGCAAGTACAACGCCTTCTTCATCGCGCGCGACGGCGAACTCGTCCAGCCGGACAACATGCCGTACCCGTACACGATCAAGACGCTGATGCCGAACTACCGCGAGTTCGACGACACGCGCCACTTCTTCAGCCTGCAGAAGCTCGCGCGCGAGCTCGGCACGACGCCCTCGAAGCTCCTCTCCCCCGTCACGCTCAAGATCCGCGGCCAGCGCTACCGCGCGGGCTGCCTGCTCTGCGAGGACGGCTGGAGCGACGACTACGAGTTTGCGCCGTTCGAGCTCCTCGAAAAGGAACACCTCGACTTCTACGTCAACATCTCGGCCTCGCCGTACACGCTCGGCAAGAACGACAAGCGCAACCGCGTCTTCGGCCGCCAGGCAAGAGAGGCTGGCGTGCCGCTCTTCTACGTCAACTGCATCGGCCTGCAGAACAACGGCAAGACGGTCTACACCTTCGACGGCTCGAGCACGGCCTACAACGAGAAGGGCGATGTCGTGCGCACGCTGCCGGAGTACGAGGAGGCGCTCACAGTCCTGCCGCTCGCTGAGATGAAGGACATGGAAGCCGAGCCGGAGAGCGAAGAAAAAGACATCGCGCACATCTACCGCGCGCTCCACTACGGCATCCGCCGCTTCCTCGAGAACATCCACATGAAGAAGATCGTCATCGGCATCTCGGGCGGCATCGACTCGGCCGTCGCGGCCGCGCTCTACGCGAAGGTCATCGGCCCGGAGAACCTGCTGCTCGTCAACATGCCGAGCGTCTTCAACTCCGCGACGACGAAGGGACTCTCGCAGGAGCTCGCGAACAACCTCGGCTGCCAGTACATGATCATCCCGATCCAGGAGTCGGTCGACCACACGATAAAGCAGCTCGAAGAGACGCCGATGGTCAACCTCGGCACGGGCAGCGAAACGCACCTCAAGGTCTCCTCCTTCGTCGCCGAGAACATCCAGGCGCGCGACCGCAGCGCCCGCGTGCTCGCCGGCGCTGCAGCGGCCTTCGGCGGAGGCTTCACCTGCAACGCCAACAAGGCGGAGACGACGGTCGGCTACTCGACGCTCTACGGCGACCAGTCGGGCTTCCTCGCCGCGCTCGCCGACCTCTGGAAGTACCAGGTCTACGCGCTCGCCCACTATATGAACGATGTGGTCTACGGCCGCGAAGTCGTGCCGCAGGGCATCATCGACATCGTGCCGTCGGCAGAGCTCTCCTCCGCCCAGAACGTCGACGAGGGCAAGGGCGACCCGATCAAGTACCCGTACCACGACTACCTCTTCCGCTCCTTCGTCGAGCGCTGGCAGAAGGCGACGCCAGAAGATGTGCTCGAGTGGTACAAGGCAGGCACCGTCGAGAAGAACCTCGGCTGCGAGGAAGGTCTCGTCCAGAAGTACTTCCCGACGGCCGCCGACTTCATCAGCGACCTCGAGCGCTGGTGGAACCTCTTCACGGGCATGGCAATCGCCAAGCGCATCCAGGCCCCGCCGATCCTCGCCGTCAGCCGCCGCGCCTACGGCTTCGACCACCGCGAGGCGCAGAATGGCGCCTACTACACGCGCCGCTACCGCGAGCTCAAAGCCGAGCTGCTGGCAGAGTAAGCGCTAGACGAGCGCATCCATCGTCGTCAGGAGTGGCAGGACGATGGAGAGCACGAAGAAGAAGATCATGCCACCGACAACAAAAATCATGACCGGCTCAGCGAGGGCTTCGACCCTTGCCGAGCGGTGACGGGCATCAGCCGCGGCAAACGCCGCGGCTTTTTCCATCATGGCGTCGAGCGTGCCGGTCACCTCGCCCGCCATCAGGAGCTCGACGAGCAGGCGCGGGCACGAGGTCAGCTGGCGCAGGCTCGCAGCGAAGGGCTGGCCCGACTCGACCTGCGCGCGCAGCGCCTTCATCTCGCACGCGATATGGCGGTTTGCCGGCACATCGGCGGCCATCGCCAGCGCCGTCGTCAACGGGATGCCATTCTTCAGCATGACGGCGAAGAGCTCCAGGAGGATGCGCCAGGCAGAAGCGCGCTGCAAGGGCCCGAGAATCGGCATCTTCAAGAGCCAGCCGTCGAGGACCGTCCGAGTCCTCATATCGCGCACAAGGACGATAGATACCAGCACGACAAGCGCACTGCCTATCAGCAGCGCGGCAAGGTGGCCACTCACGAAGTCCATCAGCGCGAGCAGGAAGCGCGTCGTCCACGGCAGCTCCGCCTGCAGATCCTGCAGCATGACGGCAAAGGCGGGCAGCACAAAGACGGCCATGAGCACGAGCGCGACGAGCGCGACGGAAAGCAGGATGACGGGATAGAGCAGCGCCGACTTCAGCGCCTCGCGTGCCTCGTAGCGGTGCTCCTCAAAGTCCGCGAGCTGCGCGAAGATCTGGCAGAGCGAGCCGCTCTCCTCGCCCGCGCGCACGAGGCCGCAGAGCGAAGCGGGAAAGACAGCAGGGTGCAGGGCCATCCTCTCGTGGAGCGGCCGCCCCGCCAGGATGCCCGCGAGCAGCTGCTGCAACAGCGACTGGTACGCGCGGTCGGCGTCTGACTTTGCGAGCGCCTGCAGCGCCTGGTGGACGGGCATGCCCGCCTGCATCATCGCCGCCATCTGCCGCAGGAAGAGCACGCGCAGCTTGGCAGGCGGCGTCTTTGTGACTGCCCCCGCGAGCTGCTGCCGCCAGCGGGAGCCTGCGGGCGCGCCCGCAGCTTCCTCGCACTGTAGATGAAGAGCGGCCACCCAGAGGCCGCGCCGCCTGATAAGCCCCGCCGCCTCGCGCTCGTCGCGCGCCTCGACCGTGCCCGCGAAGAACTCGCCCGCGCGGTTCCTCGCCTCGTATTGAAAAACGCCCATAGGACCTCCTTTCTTTCAAGAAATGCTGCCAGATAGCGCCATCAGCCCAGGCGATTGGCCGCCCGCTCATAGACCTCGCGCGCAATGAGGCCCTGCTGCAGGAGCTTCTGCAGGGCCTGGCGGCGCGTCTGCATGCCCTGCGCCTGATGCGTCATCATCGCCATCTCGATCTGGCTGTACTTGCCCTGGCGGATCAGGCTGCAGACAGACGGCTCGCGCAGCAGGACCTCCACGAGCGGCAAGCGGCCGCCCCGGCGCGCGGGCAGGAGCTCCTGCGCGAAGATGGCGCAGAAGACATCGGCGACCTGTGCGCGCACGATGCTCTGCTCCTCCTGTGGGTAGAAGCCCTCGATGCGCCGCACGGCCTCCGCCGCGCCGCGCGTGTGCAGCGTGCCGAGCACGAGCATGCCCGTCTCCGCGGCCATGAGCGCCGTCGTCATCGTCTCGCGGTCGCGTATCTCGCCGACGAGCAGGATGTCCGGCATCTCGCGCAGCGCACTCCTGAGCGCCTCCGGGAACGCGAGGAAATCGCGCCCGAGCTCGCGCTGGCTGATAAAGCATCGGGATGGCGCGAAGACGTACTCGATGGGGTCCTCAAGCGTCAGGATGTGCGCCGGCCGGCTCTCGTTGACCGCCTGCAGGAAAGCGGCCAGCGTCGTCGTCTTCCCAGAGCCCGTGCGCCCCGTCACGAGCACGAGGCCCTGCCGCGCAGACAGCAGCCCCTGCAGGGCCACCGGCGCATGGATGGCCGCCAGGCTCGGGACGCGCTCCGGCAGCACGCGCACGACGAGCGCCAGATGCGCCTGCTGGCGGTAGAAATTGCCGCGCAGCCGCCGCCCCTCGTGCGCCAGCGAGAAGTCGACGGCATGGCCATGGCGCAGCTCTGCCAGCTGCCCGGGCGACAGGAATGCCTCTGCCAGCGATTCCATAAAATCATCATCCATCGTTTCGCCCGCCTGCGCCAGCCTCTGCAGCCTGCCGTCGACGCGCAGCCAGACCGCCTGCCCCGCCGACAGGTAGATGTCGCTGGCGCGCGCCTCGATAGCCTCCATCAGGATGGCAGACCAGAGCGCATGCCTCGCTTCAGCCATAGAGCACCCTCCTGACCTCCTGCCACGAGGTGATGCCCGCCTCCGCCTTGGCCCGGCCGTCCTCGAGCAGGGAGCGCATGCCAGAAGCCCGGGCACGCTCGGCCATCTCGCGGCGCGGGACCTTCTGCAGGATGCCCTCGCGCACCGCTTCGTCCGGCACGAGGATCTCCGCAAGGACCGTCCGCCCGCGGTAACCCGTGCCGTGGCACGCATCACAGCCGCGGCTCCTGTAGAGCAAGAGTCCCTCGCCGCCCGCGCCGAAGAACGCGACCTCCTCCGAATCGCCCGCCGCGCGGTACATCTCGCGGCAGTCGGGGCAGAGCCTGCGCACGAGGCGCTGCGAGATGATGCCCGAGAGCGTCGCCGCCAGCAAATACGGCGCGACGCCCATCTCGAGCATGCGGTAGAGCGCCGCGACGGCATCCTCCGTGTGGATCGTCGTCATCAGCAGGTGGCCCGTCAGCGCGATGCGCACGGCCATCGCCGCCGTCTCCTCGTCGCGGATCTCCCCGAGCAGGATGCCCGTGACATCCTGGCGCAGCACGGCGCGCAGCCCCGCGACGAACGTCATGCCCGCCTTCGGGTGGATCTGCACCTGATTGACGCCCGGCAACACGCGCTCGATGGGGTCCTCGAGCGTCACGAGATTGCGCGACTCCGTGTTGAGCTCCGCCAGCGCCGCGTAGAGCGACGACGTCTTGCCCGAGTTCATCGGCCCGCAGAGCACGATCATGCCCGCCGGCCGGTGGATCAGCGCCCGGAAGCAGGCCGTGTCCTCCTTCGAGAAGCCGAGCTCATCGAGCGAAAGCAGCTGCTCCGAGACATCCATCAGGCGCATGACGATGACCTCGCCGGCCGTTGCCGGCAGCGACGAGACGCGGATGTCGATGCGCCTGCCTTTTGCCTGGAACAGGATGTGGCCGTCCTGCGGCTGCTGGTGCACGGCGATATCCATGCCCGCCATGACCTTGAGGCGCGAGATCACAGCCGGGCCGAGATTCGCCGGCATCGCCATGACCTCGCGTAAGAGCCCGTCGATGCGGAAGCGCAGCCGGACCCGCATCTCCTGCGGCTCCAGATGCACATCGCTCGCATGCATGGCCACCGCCCGCCCGAGCACGAAGTCGACGAGCTCGATGACGCCCCGCTCCTCCGGCCGCAGCCCATAGCGCACCTCCCGCACCGACTCCCGCACGAGATCCTGCCAAAGCAGTTCTGGTGTCTCCAACACAATCCCCCCTTTTCATTCTCAATATTATTCTCAATGACTACTTCTACAAGATATGAGAAAATCCTGTCTTTTCTGAATAAGAAATTACCAATACTTCCCGCACATAGAAGCACATCAAAAAAAGACGGCCCACCACTCTGTGGCAGACCGCCCTTCCTCTATTGTCTTCACAATGCATAGCTCACATCACAGCATGACAGAATCCAGTTGCCATGCTATCACGGTGCGGCTCGCGATTCACGATTCGTTGACGCGCTTGCCCGTGATGTGCTCCGGCGTCAGCTCGAGCATCAGCATGCGCGGACCAGCATGTTTTACCTCGTTGTCGAGGTACGCCTTGTCCTGCGTGAACTTCTCGCCGAGCAGCCGCGCAAAGCGCAGTGCCATCTCCTTATCCTCGAGCACGCGCATGCGGCCAAAGACGATGACACTGCGAAACGTCAGCGACCACTCCACGCCATCCTCATGGTGCCCCTCGCCCACGATGCAGTACGAGACCTTGTCGCACGCGCGGATCGCATCGAGCTTATGGCCCGCCAACGCACAGTGGAAATAGAGCTTGCCGCTCTCCTCATCGTAGTAATGGTCGAGCGGCACGCCATAAGGATACCCATCATCCCCAAGCACCGAAAGCACCCCGCGCTTCTCCCGCTTCATGATGGCCACGCACTCCTCCGTCGACAGTTGCTGCTTGAACCGTCTCATTTTGCAAAACATCTTCATCATCCTTTCTACTACCATTCATCATGACCACTCATAACATCATACGCCCACTGCGGAATGTAATTGTTAACCAGTTTAACTGTTATTGAGCATGCATAGCACGTATAGTTCCTTTGATTGCCTGAATGTTATCAAAACAAGGTTGATAATATTCGGATGACTTAGGTATGAGGGATAGGCAGTATTCCGCATGCTCAACAGCCTTAGATGATTCACTGTCATCTCCCCTCATTTTTAATGCAATTGCTTTGTATCCATAGTACGTCTCCAGTGCACAGTATTTTTTATAAATATAATCAGGGGTATCAGGAAGAGATTCAGCGAAGTTAATATAGTACGCAGATATATCATAGTATCGTTGAGCCTGATTTTTTCTACATACCATAAACAGCAGTTTACAGCTTTTAAGCCGCTTGCTCATCGCCCCGAGCCAATGCTTG
>OLFW01000138.1_pt1 | contig 72095 bp, 67 predicted proteins | sample 1605351 | NCBI WGS metagenome assembly OLFW01 (sample SAMEA3888918, study PRJEB22519) | human gut metagenome | biome: human gut; feature: human-associated habitat; material: faeces | place: Denmark | collected 2010 | reverse complement strand
CGGGTGGGTTATTGTTTCGCAGGCGTTGCCAGCTCAACAGGGTAAACCCCATACGGAAAATACCCTGAGCGGCACATGCCGCCCAAGGTATCCCCCTGTATTACGACAACGCTTATTCGAGCGTTTCGACTTTACGTGTTACGATCTGGCTGTCTTTCAAAGCCATCAGGTTGCCGCCGTCGTCGGTCGCAAAGATTTTTGCATCGACGATGGCATTGGCTGCCGCATCGACGGTTGCTTTGTCGAGGTCTGCCTTCGGCGAAGCGATGGAATAGCTGACGTTCTTATTGATGCCGTCGACGAAGGTCAGGCGCAGCGTTTTCGTTTCCGATTTAATAGCCATTGGTTTCTCTCCTTTCTGTTTAGATTTCCGGAAGACCCGAAGGCCCTTCCTTAGCCCGTGATCTCGTTTTCGACGACTTCACGGACGGTCACGATGGGATTTTCGTACAAGGTGCCGATTGCATCGACAGCCGTGATGACACTGGCTGCGTCGGCTCCGACGACGAGGTTGCGCATCAGTACCGATTTGCTCCGCGTTTCGCCGTATTCGTCCGGATAGGACAAGACCAGCTTCAATTTGCTGGACACTGCACTGCGTTCTGCCATGGTTCATGCCTCCTTTCTTTAAAAATTATGTGTGAATCGGGTATACGCCCGTTACATCAAACAAGGTCAAGCGGCTTCGCCCCAGAGGGCGGCACCTTTCATCTGGACGGGGTACTGCATGATGCCCGTAGCAATGGCCCTGGCCGCGGCATCTTTATGAGCCTCGTAGCGGCGCCAGTCGCAATCGTTGTCGATGAAGCAGACTTCGACCAAGACGGCGGGCATCATGGTGCTGCGCAGGACGAAGAGCCCCGGCCGTTCTTTGAGGCCCCGGTTCGGGAGGTTCAAGACGGCTTTTAAGTTGGACTGGATACAGTGCCCAAGCATCAAACTTCCCGTAGAGCCCGAGATCAACGTTTCCGTCCCGCTGGCACGGCCGTTGAAAGCGTTAAAATGAAGGGAAATAAAGAGGTCGCAGTCTTCACTATTGGCCTCGTCACAGACGGCATAGAGATTGTCGTTCTGTCCGAAGCGTACGGCAATGCCGTTATCTTCGAGATAGGACATGACGAGGCAGGCCAATTCATAGGCTGCGTCACATTCCCTGAGGTCAAGACGCGGATTGACGGCGCCCGAATCAAGCTGCCGGTCGTGGCCGGCGTTCACATAGACTTTCATAATGCTCCTTTCTTAAAACTCACTTCTCGTTCCGATTTCTACACTGGCCGTTTGGCCGCCGATGGCGATGCCCTGAATGGCCCGTTTCTTCACCGGGCAGGGACAGACGTCGGTCCGTCCGCATTCGGCATACGGCCTGATGGGAAGCAGGATGGCGCTGGCCCTTTGCAGGATGAAGATGAGTTTCCTCTTGTCGAGGTTTCGTAAGAAACGAAAAAGTTGGTTCATAGGTTCTCCTTTCTTTATGCAATTTTACGGATGACTAAGGTAATCATGCCGTTATCATTCAATTCCATATAGGTCCGGTAAGGACTTCCGGCAGCGATTTCAGCTTCCCGGGTGCTCATGCAGTTCATGATATCGAGACAGTTGCGCCTAGCCGTCGCTTCGCTGAGAAAGCTTTGCAGCTCCTCCCAGATGACGATGCGGATCATCCCCTGTTCGTCGCGTTCAATGAGGTCGACCTGCTCTAATGCCTTCAAGCCATTTTCAATAAAAGGCTGACGGCGGTGCAGGCTCTTGGCAATGAGCTGCGTCGTAAGGGGCTCGGTCTCTGACACGTAAATCTTACCGTCGTCATTGACCATCCCGGCCATATCCTTTAAGAAGAACCATAAGACGATATACGAATCGCCGTTGGGAAGATTCATCAAATAAAGAATACGGGGATCTAAAAAGAGTCCTACTTTCGTTTTCAGCCATTGTAACTTTTTCATTGCCAGCACCTCTTTTTTTCATCTTGGGGAATGTCTTTCGAAATTACCCCTCTACTATACTAGTACAAAAAAAATGCAAATCGTCTAAAGTTTTTTTCAAACTTTTTACGAAAAGCCCCGATTTTTCGATTTGATTCTTTCGTTTTTCCTCTTATTTCAGCCGGTTTTATACCTTTTCCTATTTATACATTCTAAGTGGTAATTTTTACATCCAAAAACCTAAAGTTTTCTGAACTTTCAAAAAATCGTAAACTAATACATTTGTCTTTTATAGAAATACAAAAAAGTCCCTTCCAGGAAAAAATCACTTTCCCAAAAGGAACTTCACAAAAGACAAAAAAGAGTCCAAAAGCCTCAAAAAAATGCTCTCATCTAGACGAATCCCGACACATCAAATCCAATTTGCCAAGTAAAAATTCTACCCGGCATAACTTTATCCAGCCTCATTTATTTCATCCTCTTTTGTCTCAGATTATTTTATTTATAATTGCTTATCTTATGTATATTGTCTTATCTCTTCTCCTCTTATCTCCTTCTTTTCTCTTCTTATACGTAACGCGTTACATCACAAGTTCCATCGCTGCCAATAATCAGTTATAAGCCGCATCATTAAGCCAACTTTCTTAATAATCGAAATCAGCGTTAATCAACTATTACTCGACAATTATGGCTAAAAATCCGAAAGAAATGATACGAAGTTTTTTCCAGAAGTGAAGTACTGGCGCTGCAGCATGCAGTTTTTCTGCACCATTTTCTTAGTCGTGCCGAAAAAACACAGTAAAAGAGTTGGCTGTATGCACAAAAGGCAGTCCCGGCCCAAAAAAGACAAAGATGCTGCATTGGGAGAAGGCTGCGCGTGTTGTTAGCACCTACCCTGACGGCGAGAGTGCATTGATGATGGTGTACGCCCGTTTTCTCCATGTCGTCAGCACTCGGTGGGGCTCAGAGAAGTACACGGATATGAAGCACCTTTACGGATTTGATGTAGATAATCTTCTTGACTAATTTTACTTATGTCGAGATTCAGACATTTGCGAAAAATATTTGACAGTACCGCATAGCGCCATGTCATGTAAATTTTATTCAGGTCGCGTTCAGATTGGTACTTTTAATCTGAAACACCAACCTCAGTTCTTCTGTCAGTTTCATTACCAGCCCCCCCTCAAAATGGGTATAAAAAACGCCATAGATTTTTCTATGACGTTTAAAAGATGAGTGTTATGGAGTGGGTATAGAAATTTTAGTTGTTGGTGTAATCTGAGTTATAATAGGGGTATATAAATCAATGTCTGTTTCAGGTGTTGATAAAGAGACTATCAGGGAATATCTTACTTTTTTATCATATCGTTTAAGATAATCTCGTTCTCTCCACCAGCCAATAACAGGAAATACAGCAATATGATTACAATCACATAAATCAACAGCATTTAGTTCACAAAAATCGGAGTGAATTGAACCAACATCTCGATTCTCTGAGCCTAAATACCATCTATTGCTTCCGCTACTTCCGTCGCCTTTATCCTTTTTATCATCACCACGCATTTTTACATTTATACGTTTTTTAAAATCATCTAAAGTCTCGTCAGAATTGATTACATCAAATCTAAGGCCACATGACGGATAACGATATTTATCTTTCCACCCAACTTCTCCTGGACCTGGTTCGATAAAGTATGATAACGTTACTTTTAACGTTACCGTTATTTCTCCTAAAGATTGGAGAACTGCTTTTGGCCAAGGCAATGTGTGTAAGTGCATTTCTTTCATGCTTCTTTTATCATAAGGTTGCAATTCACCTTGAATAACCATATTTACACTATTATTCATGCATTGTATTGCCTTTTGAAGATTCGGAATACCATAACCACAAGTTCTTAAAAGTCTACGCCTTCCTTTGGTTTTTGTATCTTCGGTACAGAATTGCTTTTTCATTTCAGGCGTCCAGCTAGCTGAATGAATCATAAGAGCACGAACTGTTTCGGGCCATATATTAGGATATTCATTTAAAATTTGTGCACAAAACCATGCAGCTTGTGCTGCCGCAGAACTTGTTCCCCAAATGGTAGAAAATTGCTTTATAAGTGGTCGATGATTTGTTGTTAGTAATGACAAATCAGGACATTCTGCATAATCGGTACCATTCGAACCAATATTTCCTCCTTCAAATAATACATCAGGTTTTATAGGCCATTTACTACTCCATGTTTCAGAAGTTGAGCTATAAGGAGATAAGGCCCCTAATGAGGCAAGTGGAGTATATCCAGAAAAATTAGGATTACTAATTGTAACATCATTAGTATAAGCACCAATAGTTATAGCATTCCAAGATTGTCCTGGACTTTCAACACAATGTAATGTATTTGCGTCAGGATAAGGACTCCTTACGAATTCGTCAGGATAAACATTACCTGCACTGATTAAAAACAAACGTTTTTCATTTTCTTCATCAGCACCAGATGTAATATTATCTAAGGCCGCAGACCAAGATGTAGGGCTACCATCAAAAGTATTATAATCTGGAGCAGTTACGGCCATGCAAATAACACGTTTAGACTTTGGATTGGAGATTTCCGCCAAAGAAACCGCCTGTTCTGTTATTGCACCATATAATTCTGGTGAGTTTCCACCAGTAGGAGGTAGTAGTTTCACCGATTCAATTTCATGAGATACTGAAATTGGTTTTCTTGACTCCAATGCCTTCTTTAAATCATAGAATAAAGCAATGCCGGCCATTTCAGTACCATGACCTTGATGATCACCGTTTCCCCAGTTGGTATTGACTGCTTGAATATGGTTGCTATTTGTAGCCGGTGCTAATAAAGGATGACCAGATGTTATGCCTGTATCTAACAAACAAACCGAAACACCATCATTTTCATATGTCGTCCGAGAGAGTAATTCATCAACCCATTCAGTCTGTTCAGAATGAGACAGCTCGTCAAAAAAAGTAGTTGCCTCCGGAGCACGACGGATTTCAGTAATAAAGGGGCACGTACTGATTAAAATTTTTAAAGTATGTGCATTGGCACAAATCAATTTTACAATTCTTTCTGGAAAAACAATATGTTTTTCATCAATTGGAATATTGTTTTCTTGACAGATTAAAGTAATATTTTCTTCCGTGATTCTCCAAGATTCAGGGGTAGTGGTTTGATAATCATATCTTAACCACAGTTCACACCAAATAGGTTCATCTGTAGGAATAGTATCAGGTTTACCTATCCAAAATGACTCTAACACTGCTAATTTAACATTTTCAATGCTGCTAACTAAATCGTTGTTTCTAGGTTTTCCTGATTCTGTTTGTTTAGAAGCATATTCCTCGACTTTCTGAATAAAATAATTCTCTTTTCCAGCAGGAATATAAACAGTTGCCTTAACAGTACTTGTTTCGGTATCTTTACGGACATTTAAAAGCCGAATACCCTGAGTTCGATTTTCCAAACTTTTTACAGCCAAGTCATGTTGTGAAGCACCTGAAAATTCAAGATAAACTCCATCTTTATATCGAACAGCAGCTACCTGTCGTTGCGTAAATGATTCATCGTAGCATTCTTTTAACTTGCGCTGAATGAAATCAGCATGTGCTGTGGTAGCTCTATGAGGATACTTATTGCCTACAGGGTGTGAGTCAGAGGAATAAGACAGCCGTTCGGCTGTCTGAGATAAAAAAATATTCTTTTTGTCTACAGCCATTCGTCTTATGCCTCCTTATATGAATAGATATTTTTTCTTTCGTGCAAAAGAGCAGAGAGGCTTTTTGAATTCAAGGATTGGTTTCCTAAAATTGAGGACTTTATTGCATCATCACATACCTTTACAATTTCTGCATGATTGAGTCCGTTCGCAGCTTGAATAAGCTCCTTAGTTATCCTGAAAGATTTATCATAACTAACTAGTTTGTATTTGAACAAACGCTGTATCTCATCTGTGGTCGGTAATGAATAATGAAGAACATCGTCAAACCGTCTAAATAATGCTGGATCAAGCAATCTTTGGTTGTTAGTAGCAGCAATTATTATACTTTCAGAAGAGTCTTGCTCTATAAATTGAAGAAACGAGTTAAGAATTCTTCGCATTTCTCCTACTTCATTATCAAGGCCTCTATCTGCACCAATGGCGTCGAATTCATCGAAGAAATAAACGCCAGTAATTGATTGAATACTATCAAAAATTTGGCGTAACTTTACACTAGTTTCTCCCATGAATTTTGTAACAAGTTTATCCATTTGTACTGTATACAATGGAAGCGATAATTCAGAAGCAATAATAGACGCTGTTAAAGTTTTACCCGTTCCAGGCTGACCTTCAATTAGAATTTTTCGTCTATTGACTAAACCGTATGAATATAGCTTGTTTCTATTGCGATACTCATTAAGAATGCGTTGTATTTTTTCACTAATATCATCAGAAACAATAAGTTCGGTTAAGTCGTAGTTTGGAGTGGATAGCAAAAGCATAGGATTCTGAGATGTAAGTTGTACAATACTCGCTCGCTTGTTTCCAAGTTTATCAATTTGCAATTTTAACGCTCGTGCGAAGTTATCATGTCCAAGTTTGGCTTCATGAGCAGCTATTTGCAATACAACAGTTTTAAATTTTTCATCATTACGGTCAACATATGCCTTTACAAGGCTTTTTATTTGATCAGCTGTTGCCATACACAAATCACTTCCCATAAATATAATAATTCGTAATACATCATACTCTTTTCGGGCGCAATCATCCAGTAATAAATAGAATACGATTTAAATTAGTCTGTATTGAGTAAAAACGCCACAGTTTTTTGAACCTACGGCGTTTTTTTGCGATATTCACAATTCCAAACTTTTCAGCCACTCGTCAAAAGATTTCTTGGAGACACGAATCGCATTTCCCATGCGGACAATCCTGAACTCCTCCTGTTTGACGAACTGGTACGGCTGATTGAACACTAATCAATTTACAATGGAAAAATAAGACAGCGGCGCCCCGTTCCTAAAAGGACAAGGTCGGCATGAAATAATCCGTCTTCCGATATAAGTAGGACTCAAATTCTACAATAGGCACTATCCTTTCGCCTAAGGTAATCTGTTTCCACATATTCCCTTCTAAAGCCATGAACTTTCTGTATCGAAAGATACTCCACGTATCTTTATCGACCAAAGACAAATCAAAGGCCAGAGCTTTAAAATCCAATTTCCACAACCTGCCGCAATCGCATTTCGCCTTACAGGTATCATTTATAAAAAATTATATTTTTATATATACACACATATTATATCTCAATATCTCCAAGATGTACATATTTTTTACTTCCACCTATGAACCGATAAAATGACAGCAACAAAAAAACACTCATTTCTGAGAAGAACACTGGAAGAAAATCCGTACGAACAACATGATAGAGCGACTCAATCGAGAGATTCGTCGTCGCACGCGTGTCGTTGGCACATTCCCTGACGACGAGAGTGCCTTGATGATGGTATGCGCCCGGCTTCGCCATGTCGTTAGCACTCGGTGGGGTTCAAAGAAGTACATGGATATGAAACACCTCTACGGATTTGATGTAGATAATCTTCTTGACTGATTTTACTTACGTCGAGATTCAGACATTTGCGAAAAATATTTGACAGTACCCACTATTACGAGCCCATTATCGTGATAAAATCAAAAAAACACGCTCTATTAATCCAAGAAACAATAACTAATTCGTTGTTAAAAAATACAAAAAGGATGCCCATAGCCTAAGCTATAGACATCTCAAAAACAATTCCGAAAAGACATTCATAAATCAACAGTTGAATGATCTGATTACTTTATTTTCTAATATACCAGTCGTACGTTTGCTGTATCCCCTGTTCTAACTCCATGTTCGGATGTATCTTCAAAAGCTTAATAAGGTTATCATTACTTAGAACGGAGCGCAGAATATCCCCGGGGCGAGACTCAACATAAGTGACATCAAACTTATGTCCTACGGCCAATTCAAAGGCTCGAATAAGTTCATTAAGGCTGGTTTCCTTGCCCGTCGACACATTAATCGTGTGATAGCCATTGAGGGACAAGGCCGCAACGATAGCTCTTGCAATATCGCCGGCATAGATGAAATCACGAGTCTGCTCACCATTGCCAAATACAGTAATCGGTTTTCCTTGCGACAGGAGTTTGCAAAAAATGCTGACGACACCGCCTTCGCCCTTTTCTCCTTGGCGTTCGCCATAGACATTGGCAAAGCGGAAAACCGTCGCATCAATCCCATATAATTCATGATAGATGCGAAGATAGTGCTCGGTCGTCATCTTCGTAATTCCATACGGCGATGTCGGCAAAAGGGATTCCGTTTCCTGCAGTGGGATATTCAAATTATCGCCATAGACGGCTGCACTGGAAGAAAAAAGGACATGACCGACATGATACTTGCGGCAGCATTCCAGGACGTTCAAAATCCCTTCCAGATTGATTCGGCAATCCATGACCGGATATTCCAGTGAATCAGGGACCAAAGTTTGTGCCGCTAAATGGACGACGGCAGAAAAGGAATGTCTGGCAAAAGATGCTTCTAAAGCGGCTTTATCCCGTACATCAGCAACAATCAGTTCGACACCTACGGGAATATGTTCCCGCATCCCGTGGGATAAATCATCAAAAATAATCGGCGTATGGCCAGCCTGCTGCAACTGTTCCACGACATGAGAACCTATGAAACCGGCTCCGCCAGTGACTAAAATTTTCATACGATCTGCCCTCCCTTATCATAAGTTTGGCAGTTTATTTTAAAATTCGCCAGCCATAACGAATCAAGCTGATACCACATCCAAGGATGAAGCCAAAGATAGCAAATTTAACGATATTCTTCGTTTTAACGCCGGCATTCAAGTTTGCCGTAGGAACACCGCTCGATTTTATGACTTCTGCTTTACCGCTGGGCTGAGTAACTACCCCCGGCATTTGATTTCTGTCAGAAGATCCTTGGAGAATCGCTAAATCACTAATCATTTTTTCATTAGCAAACTGATTAACGCCATTGACGAAGGCCGTCTGATATACATCCGAAAAAGCTTTGATGGCTTCCGGATCGGTCCCGGTAAATTGAACGCGAACAATCGTCGAAGCTTTCACGGGAGTTGCCTCTACACTGATTTCCGGATTATCCGGATCCATATGCTGCTCTTTATACAGATTATTCAACATATCGCCTGTAGCATAGGCTACCGCCGTATTGACCGTGCGGTCATCTACATACTGCGGCATACGAACCAAAATTGACGTCATATATGCCGGTTGTACATTCCGATTAATCCCTAAGACAGCTACTCCGATCATAACCAGCATGGCAATGAGAATCACTAGCTTTGAGTGCCACAGAAATTTTAACACATCGTATAAGTCGATGACCTTCACATTATTTTCATTCATTGCGTTCGCATTCTTTTCAGCCATTTAATTATCTCCCATCATATCCCATTGTAAAATCGTGTCTTCACTGATATCTTCCGAGGCTTTCTTGCCAATGACATCGGCGATTTCAGAAGGCGAAATACCTGACCCGGGACGCTTAAAAGTAAGCATCGGTTCCGTTACTACCGTTCCCTTGGCAATATCGCAGGCAGCAACAATGGATCTCCGTGCATTCAATCGGGCGGCACTTTCTGATTCCAGGCAGGCCAGTTGGCCATTCCCTTTTAAGGTTTCTATATAATGGATCTGCTGTAAAATATCTTCCGCATCGCGGACATCCATGGCATGATAATGGTCATTACCGGGCAAGGCTTTATCCAGCGTGAAATGCTTTTCAACGACTTGAGCTCCCAACAAATAGGCCGTCTTAATGACGTTACAGGAATAATCCGGTTTCGTGTGATCAGAATAGCCGATGTATTCATCGGGGAAAGCCGTTTTCAAGCTGGCAATCTTAGCAAGGTTGGCGTGTTCATACGGCGTCGGGTATTCCAATACACAATGAAGCAAGGTCAGCTTTTTATCGCTATGCTTATGGATCACTTCGACGGCATTTTGGATTTCATTTAAATTAGAGGCACCTATGGACAATAAAATGGGCTTATTCTTTTTAGCAATATATTCAATAAAGGGAAGATTGCTTAAATCAGAAGACGAAATCTTATAAAAGTTCATAAGGTCGTCTAAATAATCAACCGATTCAAAATCAAAAGGCGTAGAGCAAAACTCGATGCCTACCTGATCACAAAATTCCTTTAAAATCCGATATTCTTTTTCTCCAAAAGCATCGAATTTCTTAAAAAGCTCGTACTGGGAAGTCGTCGATTCCTCGCTCGTATCCCAATAGGACGGAGAATTTTTAGAGGCTAACGTCCCTGCTTTGTAGGTCTGAAACTTAACGGCGTGGATGCCAGCATTTTTTGCTTCCAATACCATCATCTTGGCTGCATCCATGGCTGAAATGTTCAATTTTTTGGCAATGTCATAATAATTAACGCCGATTTCAGCGATTAATGAAAACTTTCCTGCTTGCAATCGTTCCTGAATGGTTTCCATGCTTACCCTTCTTCCCCTAAAATGATATGCTTAATTTTATTTACGCTGTGCTTTAAATCATGTTTCAGCATCAAATCTCTCATGTTTTCACGAATATTCGGTGTTTCAATCAGCCAGCGCAGCGTATTGACGACGGCCTCAACTGAAACATGGCTTCCTAAACCTAAATTCAAAAAGCCGTTTTTCATGGTCGCAAAAGTATGCTCCATTTCCCGATCATTCTGCGCTAAAATGACGGCCGGGGCGCCCATGCTGGCGATTTCAAAAACAGTGCGCCCCTGGCTGGTCACGGCAATGTCCGCCAGTTTCATGTAGTCCGTAACCTTCAACACATTTTCATGAATAAAAATCTGTTTATCCGGCTGTGATACGAAACCCTTTTGTGCCGCTGCATAACCGAGCCCCGTGACAAAGTCAAATACAATGTCGGGATATAATTCATGAAGCTGCTCGGCCGCTTGGTACAATTTCTGATTCAGGTTGCTGGGATCAGTCCCGCCAAACATGATAAAAATCCGTTTTACCTGCTCAGAAAAATCCTTCGGCTTTTCCAGTTGGAACTCATTTCTCAAGCAAACATAATCAGCGCCTTCATAGGTCCGCTCACAGAGTGTCTTTTTGTTTTCATACAGAGCATTGATGACGGCATCGGCATATTGTGTACCCGCTCCCAAATCTTCAATCGATACTACCCGGGCCACGCGATCTTTAAGCCATTTTATATAGTCCGCCGTCGTATTGAGGCAATCGTTTACCCAGATATCCGGCTTAAAATCAGCGATGATTTTTTCCAACTCATCCGCTGAATCAATGGCAATATATTTAAAGTTCGTCCCTTTTATCTTTTCCAGACCTTCAGGGCAGTCTTTTCGAGTGACGAAAAGAACATTGTGTTCAATTAAAGAAAAAGCCATAGTAATGCAATTATACACATGACCCATGCCTAATTGCTTTACGCCGTCACACCGGAAAATAATATTCTTTTTATTCATAATACTTTCCGATACAATCCAATCTTCTACAGAATCAATATCCGTAGCTTCCCGTTCCGGTACTTCGTATACGGTAATCACGTTCCCTAATCGAGATTTTTCAGTTACAAACTGGCGGCGCGTAATAAAAAAGGCACCTGTTTCCATATAATCGGGAGGAAGCTGCTGGCGATTCAGCCGTTCCTTATAGTTCGGTACGATTTTTCCGTCAACCTTGCTCCAAGACAAGTGAGGGTGATTGACGACACTGATCATGGTATCGGCCTGACTCTTAAGGAAGGCCTCCAATGCGCCCTGCAAGGTTTCTGACTGCATCAAAGGCGACGTCGGCTGCATCGTAATGACGACATCATATTGATACCCTTTTCGGGCTTCCATCTGACAAAGCGCATCATATACCACCGGGTCCAAGGTTACGGCATCAGCAGAAAGTTCTTCCCCTCGGGGGACCATTTCACAGCCATACATACCGGCAACAGCCGCAATCTCATCGTCGTCCGTCGTAACGACACAATCGGTGATGAGCGCACAATCTTTAGCGTTCTTAATGGCATAACTAATCAAAGGGTTTCCGCCCATTAAACGGATATTTTTACGAGGAATCCCCTTAGATCCCCCTCTAGCCGGAATGACAGCTAAAATTTTTGACACAACAATCCCTCCAACATTAAAACAAACTCTTTCGCTGATATATATTATAAAGGAATACTATCGATAAAACCACACCGATGCCCCATCGTATCCAAACGAAATCGAGGATAGCAAAGAAGGACATAGAAAAGATTCCTGTAATAAGGATTCCCGGTAAAAAGAACCTCAAATTATAATGATACGGTTCAGACAATATATGGGCCGAGATAAACTCTTGAAATAAGAAAAGGCCGATATGGGCAATCAAGGTCGCCGCAGCAGCCCCCATCAACCCATAAGAAGGAATCCACACCAGATTCAGCCCAATATTCAACAATGCCGCAGCCACCGTCCCCACTGCAATGGAGATCGTCGACTTGTGATAGAACTGGAAATTGACCGGGAAACTATACATAAAGAGAAAATAGTTGCCCATTACAAAAAGCGGCAATAAAGGAATGGCACCCCAAAAAGGAGGCGGTGCAAATACCTTGATGACTTCAGGTGCCCAAAGTAAAAAGACAAGATGCATGATGCTGAAAATAAAAATATAATTCTTCGATTTTTGCCGAATGACTTCTATTTTCCCGGCCTTTAAATCATCGTAATAAAAAGGGACCCAGGTGTTATTCAAAGCATTCCAAATCGCAGTTAACACCGTAGAAAAGACAATCATGAAGCTGTATACACCGGTCGGCTGATTACCCATCATCTGCTGAATCATGATGCGATCACTCTGCCCCAATAGGATATGGGACAGGCCATGGAATATGAGGGGCAAACAAATGGGCAAACAAAACGAAATATACTTCCGCTTAAAAGCAAACCGGCCTTCCTTCAGAAAATATATGGCCACGCCGGCTGCAATCAAGATATTTGGAATGACCATCCCGTATATTTTTCCCAAATAGGCCTGATCCGGAGGAAAGGCATAAAAAATCAAGAGAACACTCAAGACAGCTGTACTTACGGCCGTCGTCACATTCACCAAAAAACTCCCCTGTGCTTTTTTATAAAAGACAAAGGCGATTGACGAAAATCCAATGACAAAAGTAGTTACCGACTGGATTCCCATTAAGTAGTAGACGTTTTTCGATAATAGCATCCACTCAGAAAACCAGGGTGCTCCCAAAAAAGCAATGAAAAGAAATCCGGCAGAGCAAAAAAGCCCCAGCAGAAGAATCGTAGACAGATATTCCTTTATCGCGTCATCACCCAGATGAGCCTTAGCCGTCCCAATACTCCCTTGAACCTGCAGGCCAAAAATAATAGATAAAATGCCGACCCATGTCGTAAATACAGCCACAATACCATATTGAGCCGGCCCCAATAACCGAGTAAAAATAGGCATTGTAAAAAAGCTAATGCCATTCAATAAAATCGGGCCAAGGAGATTGAATATTGCATTTTTATTTTGAAGCCTCATACCTTACTCCTTCGAATTCTTCTTGCGATATCATTAAAATAAAGGTCCATATGACTAAATAAGGGCCATCCAACAAAGAGTGCATGAAACAAGCATTGATTAAATACGGCAAATAATACTCGATATTTTTCTTTGATTTTATTCTATCCAGTATATACCCTAAAAATGCAAAATAAATTATGGCTTCAATAATGCCGATTCTAAGCATCATATTAAGGAAAGAATTATGCGGCTGTACCAAGCGTACCCCCATAAATCGCGTATGTTCCGAAAAATCTTCTGAATCAATACCAAAAACCACTTTAATATCATCTCCTAAGCCATAATATAGGAATTGAGGACGTTGTTCCATTTGCTGCTCCGCATATATATTAGCCGCAAACCGCATTTTGTTAGATCCATCATTAATTCCCTGACGATAGTCTGATAGTGGACTAACTGCCACAAAGTGAATCCAAAAAAAGGAGAGGCATATGATTCCCAAAAACAAGACAATAAATTGACGAAATGCTTTTTTTAACCGAAAAAAACACAGGGCATTCCATATTTGAGTTCGAAATACTTTTACAAAGAAGAAAAGAATAAGCATTCCATATATACTTCTGCTTTCCGTCATAAAGATGAGATAGAAGCTGCTCAAGACTACTCCCATCGGCTTTTTCACACAAAAACTTAATAGGAATAATAGAAACACAAGGATGCCTGTATAGTTTTTATCCATGGTTCCCGGGAAAAAAAGTCCGCATCTAGTCTCCCATAGGCAACTATATTAACCAAGACAAAAACAAAAAATAACCAATAGAATATTTTTATTAAATTAGCTCGTACAGGTACATCAATTCTATCTCTATATACTAAATAGAATTGAATAATTCCTAATACAACAAAAATTCGGACATTAACAAGAAGTTGTGTAATTGAGCCACCAATAGCTAGTATCATCATACTCAAAATTCCAATAGTACCAATCACATATTTTTTTGTACAGTAAATCTGCCCTCTCTTTTTTATAAGATGTAACAAACTATAGAACAGAATAAATAGACCCGGTATTGCTATAAAATTTGATATTTTCGTAATATAGCTATACTCACTAAGAGAAAATATATTTATCAAAGTCCACAAAAGCAATATAGCATAAGAATACAAAGCAATCTGCTGGAAATTTAATTTTATCGTACTCATATTAATCATCACTATCTCTTAAAATATTTCTTAACACTCAGCTTCGACTCTAAATCGGCGGGGATTCAATGTTCACTCACATAGTAAATACCGAGGTAACTCCATACCAAGTTTTCCCAAGAATATTAAAGATTGCATTTAAATTTTGAAATCTCATAATTCTGATTTTCAACCTTCACGTTTGTAATTTTCTTACGAATAATATATAGAGCAATTATTAGAGAAAAATAAACTAAGTTTTTATAAGTAAAGATTAAATTAAATTCCGATTGTGATAGAGCATTATAAGCGTTCAACAACAACTTACTTGAAATACACAGCTCAATTAAATACTCTCCGCGAATGGCATAAATAAAGATTCGCATAATCCCCCATAAGAAGCTGGCTCCAAGGATCCCATAAACAATAACCCCAGGTGTCTTAAAGTAATAAAACATGGAAGCAAAGGTTGATGTAGAATAGCGACTTCCACTAGTAATCTTAGCTTCAAATAAATCTGAGGGCGTCGTAAATCGCATGATTTTATAAATAGCATGATTATATTGTTTCTCAGCAATATCATTAGTCTGAAAATAAGTTGCCGTTTCATCCTGTAATTCATCAATTCGAGTGCCATTAAATTGGTCCAAAGAGTATGTGCGCCACCATAATTGGCCTTGCTGTGCAATTCTTTGAGTTAAATAATTTGAGTTATTATCAAAATCAAAGTTCCCACTATTCAACCCTCGATGAAATATCAAAACAATGAATATACAGAAAAAGGCGATAGTAGCCTTTTTAAGAATAGCAAACTGCTCTTTTTTTTCCCGTCTACTATTAATTGCAGTATAAATAATGCAAGCAAAAACAATAATGTTCCAAAATCCGCCAAACTTTTCCCCCGTTAAAAATAAAACAAATGAATATATCATCAAAATAAAAAAGCCAATCTTTGCACGTTTCCAAAAAGCCAAGTATAAGAAAATTGGCGTTAACATATAAAACCACACTAAGACCCTTGACCAAATGCCTGGCAAATACAGATCTCTATACATAAAACGATCTAATCTATATAAAAAAAATGGATGTGGTACAACTTTTATAAAAATAATTAAATTTAACATTAAGGCAAAAATAGCGACAAAGTCAATTAATAAGACATGATATGGTCCAATTTTCAATCTGAAGTTATTATTTTTTTTACAATCACTACCGGCAAAGAATAAATCTAATAAAAATAGCGTTGTAATGAATAACGACCATCCAACAACAATCAAGGGTAATGATCCTGCATGAAATGATTGGATATTTAATTCTGATAACCATATATACTCATTTTCACAGAGATAAACTCCTAGTATATTTCCTACTGCCATAAAAAAAATCATAATATATCGCAATATAAACGAAGGGTCATAGACACCTAATAAAAAAATATATAGTGACACACAAAAAACGGTAAAAGAATCTATTTTCAAAGCAAAAACATTACTAATTATAAATAGAAGCAAAAAAAATCCTTCAAAAGCCATGCAACTTATTGCTTGCATTTTTTTGCATTTTTTTCCATTTTTACTCAATTTCCCTATTCACCAACTTTAATTTGTCAAAATCTTTATCCTGCGCGACCGTAAGTAGAACAAATTTTTTTCAGTTAACTCAATTTTGGCATTCTGAAAAGAGTTTCTGCAAATAGTATTCATATTCTTCCACGGTATTCGGTATGAATATCGTTCCCCCATGTTCACGATATTCACGATAAAACAAAGTAACGAAACGATCCATAGCTTCAGACACCTGTAATTCTGGAAATAATTTATAGAGCAAAATAAGTCTAGGCTTTAACTGCCAGATAAGATATGGTGTAAAAGCTGCCGTCGAATTAATTGTAATAATAGTCATAGTATTCAATTTCTCATCATGGACCAATTCAAAAGGTAATTTTCCCCCAACCTTTTTGATATTGGAGGGTAATTTAAAAATTTTAGACCGTGGGTGCGGCTTCATCAATATATTTTCCGAAGATACTTTTTCTTCAATCAGATGATAAAGATATTCTTGTCTATTTCCCAATGCCGGCAAACTTTGATAATCTTCAAATAATGGTTGCTGTAATATTAAAATATCAGTATCTGGCAGCTTTACTCTCCCAAAAATATTTTTTAAAACATCCCAAAATTCCCTATTATCAGTCTTGAAATCGATCATCTTTTCAATTTTAAAAGAACTTTTGAATACTTGTAAGCTGGGATTTATTAAATAAAGCCGACTCATTTTATTTAGATATTTCATTCTTCCTAGAAATTTCATCCATTTCAAAGTACGGCCTTTAGGAATATGAATATCAGGTTTCAGATAAGAACCGATTCCGTCTTCCATCAGTGAAAAGTGGCATCGTGGAGAATTCTTTGATATGATTTTTATCATTAATGAAATTTCCAAAGGAACCAAGGTATAAATAAAAAAATCAGTTATATCGTTTCGTTTCAAGACAGTCGTTACATTATCCGGAAGCCTTACCATACGACTCCGCCGTTGCCAATTAGCTATAAAGGATATATTAGAACGACTGACCACTATAATTTGCTCAAAAATATGATATTCGGAAAAGATATCAACGACCCTCTTATATTCAGAAAAATGAGGATATAAAATTAGTATTTTTTTCTGATCAGCATATTGATTTATGGCTAGGTTCAGACAAGACATGACATGGTATGGAGTAGCACAACAAAAAATAATCATAAAAAAAATCCCCTTATATTTTTCTATATATTGTCGAAATATTTTTCCCATTCATGAATTAGCAACTTTTGATATTGCCCAATTATTAACAATTACATGAATTCATCTGCTTCACTTACTACTGAGTAAACCTCTCACCTTATAAAAGACTTGCCCTGCCGATATAGAATTTAAACACTTACGATTAGGACATTCATAGTAGATATCAGTACCAAAGCAGTATTGACATGACATTTTACCCTCACATTGAACAAAAACAGCTTTATCTGAATAGGCTCCGTGAGTCGCAGGATTAGTTGGCCCAAAAATAGAAACCGTCCTTTTCCCTAAAGCATCTGCGACATGCTGCATCCCTGTATCTACTCCGATGGAACAGATACATTTACTCAAAATATAGATGGACTCACTGATAGATGTGCGATTTACAAAATTATGCACATTATCAGCCATCAAGACTTCTTTATAATTAGGCAAAAGACTTTCCTCTAATTTTCCACCTAATAGGATAATATGATATCCCCTTAATTTTGCCAGCATGGATACTAATTTCACCATATTCTGCTGACACCAATTCCTTGTATACACGTAGTTACCCTTGTAATAGTTTTTATCAGCTCCGCCGATATTCACAACAATACTGTTGCCATGAAAACCGGAAAGGATTTTTTCTACATTGCTGCATTCTTCATTTTTCGCATAAAGATGCGGTTGTCTATCTGTAACTTCCCCAGTTAAAGGGCTCACTACATCAAGATTACGATCAACAAAATGCTTTTTATTATCTAGTTCTAAAAAGTGAAGACCCTTATATTGTTCACCAAAACAATCATGAATCCGCAATAATTTAAAAAGGTATCGCCCCTTTGTAGATGGGGTCATCATTGCCATGATACCAATATCAAACTGTTCTTTCATCAACGAAAACAGCGTTTTGATTGTATACAACTTAGAACGATTCTTTAGGCTAAAATAGTAATATCTATCAATCCGAATTCCGCTATGACGAAAGATTTCTTCATTGGCTTTTCCATTAACCAACAAAGCAATATAGGCATCAGGGAATTTATACCTTACGGCACGTATAGCCGGTAGCATACACACACAGTCACCCAAGCCATGTTTCATCTCAACTAATATCTTTAATCGTTTCATATTTCCCCTTGATTATTCATAAAGACTGGATCAACGATGCGACAGTATTTTCATAAAATCAATCGCCTAAAAGGTCTTAATTGATTTCATAAAAAGCTTCCATTCTCTTTATTTCACTATCGATCTCATAACCGGCCTTAACCATTAATGTCTCTGCATCATGCCGCCTGTTACTCTTATCAACAGCTAATATATTAGAAACCCAAGAACTTATACTCTTTAAGGATACAAAAACCGATTTGCCAATTACATCAACTTCACGGGGTACTACGTCAGAAAAAAAACAGGGTAAATCGGATGCCTGTGCTTCAATACCCACAATCCCTAACCCTTCAAATCGTGACGGGAGCACAAAACAATCCATAGCTTGAAAAAGTTTAGGAACGTCGTTTCGTCTTCCCAAAAATAGGACATGAGAAGTTAAGCCTAGTGATTCCACTTTTTCCTTGATTTGGTCTTCATCAGGGCCTTCTCCAATCAATAACAATAGCGAATCTTCCCTTTTTTCATGAACTTTTTTAAAAACATCGATTAAAAATTCATGTTTTTTCTGATAGGTAAATCTCCCAACATGCCCCATGACAAAAGTATCCGGCTTGATGCCTAGCTGCTGCCTCATTTCAGCCCTTATCGTAGGATTATAACTATATTTGCGTACATCGATTGCGTTTTTGGCCATATGATAGTGCTGAGACTGTCTGAGTTTATAAGGATACATCCATTCCGCTGCTAAAGAAGAACAAGCCAAGTATTCGTCAGCTATATAGTCCATTGCCAACCGCCCTAACTTATGAATTAGCATCTTAATGGCTCGTATTTCTTTCCGACGATCATCAATATCGGTACTATGGGAGTGCATGATGATTCTTTTTGCCCCCAGCCATCGTGCAATAATAAGCGGGATAAAATTAGCATAAGACATATTAAAATGAATCGCAGCATAGTCCTCGCCATTTAAGATATTCTTTAGAGCCTTAGCATATAAAAACGGATGAGACGGTCTAGGGATATGATAAAATTTAGCTCCCATCTGGATAAAGTCATCTTCAAAGTCTAATTTATCCGTTTCAAATGTTAGGAAATCAAACTGAACTTTACTTCTGTCTATAAATCGATAGTTCTGGCAAATATATCCGGTAAGACCGCCCTTATCATTCGCAACAAAAGCTTGTAGTATCCTTATTGGTTGATGGGACTCCATAATTTACCTCTATTTCTTCATCATATTGGTATCACATAAGAATATCTATGACCCTGTAGTCGTATAATAATTCTAATCAAAAAAGCATAATTCAATCGTATCCAATATTCGTACTATCGTCCAAAAATTTTCCGTTTCAAGAAGGCTCCGCCTTTTTTGATCCAGTCTTGTTTTTCCATGAAGGAGACATTTTGTTCGGCATAATCTATCTGATTGTGCTCAAGCCAAACGTCCAAGAGGAGTTCGCTGACGAAGCCGTAGATACGGGATTCGTAGGTATCCCATCCGGTGATGTCGACTCGTTTTTCCAGTTCAAAGAGAATGTCGAACATCCACTGCATATAATCGTTGTACAAATCGCGGCGCATGACAAACATGTTGAACATATGGGCCCAGGTGCGGTTCATGACCTTGTCAAAAGCCGGCAGATATTCGGGGCACTGTTCTTTGATGATTTGTTCCGTGATATCCAGTCCTTCTGAATGATGGGCATGATTATAGTGAGAACGATTTGTCTCGATATAGTATTTTCGCTTATCGGGAACGATGACCGGATGCTTATCCAACAAGGCCTGCCACTCTTTTTCGGTAAGGATTTGTTCTTTTTTCGCGTCGATATTGCGGACTTCTTTACAGGTAAAATAGCGGCGATAATGAACGAGACCGATGAAATCGGCATCCAAATTTTTCCAAGCCCAATAGAGACCCGTCAGCTCACAGAAATAAGGATTCTTAGCGCTGATATTCTCCCCCGTATTGTCCGGTGTATAACCGATAGAGTCTTTCCCTTCAGCTCCGACATGAACGGGCAAGTACACCGGATCTGTCGGCATCCAATATTTTTTGTGTGCTGCAACAATAATTTTGATAGACACTGCTTCAACTTCTTTCTTAAAGATATTATTGGTAAGAGTATATCTTTTAATAGGCTCCCTTATGTTTCAATACGACGGCAACAGTTCTCCAGATAAGGACGATGTCGAACCAGACGTTCCAGTTTCTTACGTACCAGGTATCCATCTGGACTCGTTCGTCATAGGTCGTATCACTGCGGCCGCTGGTCTGCCACATGCCGGTGACGCCAGGGCGGACCATATAGAAGTCTTTGATAAAGGCGCCGTATTTCTTGATTTCATCGCGGATGATGGGACGCGGTCCGACGAGGCTCATTTCCCCTTTCAGAACGTTGAACAGCTGCGGCAGTTCGTCAAGGCTGGTCTTGCGCAAGAAGGCCCCGCTCTTGGTGATGCGCGGGTCGTTTTTCAGTTTGAACTCTGTCTCCCATTCTTTCCGGGCTTCGGGATCTCGTTCGAGGAGTTCTTTCAGTTTGACGTCAGCATCGACGCACATGCTGCGGAATTTATAGCAGTTAAATTCTTTACCGTTCCGGCCGATACGGCGATGTTTGAAGATGATCGGCCCCGGCGAATCGATACGGATCCACAAGGCGACAGCTAAGAAAAACGGCGACAGGCAGATGATGCCAAGGATGGTGCAAACTAAATCAAAAATCCGCTTGATAGCCCGATTGTACCACTGAGATAAGTTATTCCGGAAACTGATGGAGATGATGCGGCCGTCGATGAGGGGGTTCGTTTCGAGAGTTGCCAACGGCAGGCTGCCCATGTCCGGGATAAAGGCCACTTTTTTCACCAGCGGTTGGACGCGGTAGACGATATCCTGGATAGCATCATTTTTTAGGCCCGGCGCAATAACCATGACATGCTGGACACCGGTGACCTGAATGACCTGCTCGGCATCGCGGAAGGTTCCTAAGTGTGGAATCATGGCTGCCACTCTCGGATCTGGTGTATTGTCTTCAAGGTAGCCGATGAATTCGTATCCGACGCCGGTATCACGCTTGAAGTATTCCAACATAAGAGCTGCCGTCTTGCCGGCACCCATGATGAGGACCGGGAGCTGAAGCAGCTTCATGCGGATCAAGATGCGTTTGACGACGTACCGTTCAATGACCAAGAAAACAAAAGAAGTGATGGCCAATAAGCCCACGAACAGCCGCGACGTCGACGCCGCCGTCTGGGCAATATAGATGAAGAAAATCAATAAGGCAATGGAATAAAACGTCGCCTTAAAGAGATTGGAAATGATTTGCCAAAACTGCATGCGCCGTGTATAGAGGTGATGCAGTTTCAAAAACAACAGGTATACCGCCGGTACGATGACGTGAATGCTGAGCCACGACAGATGAAAATGCGTATTGGGAATCAGGCAGTCCCGCAGGCCATACGACACGTATTCTGCCAGCCAAATAGCAATGTAATCGGCAACGGCCAGCACAACGGGCAACACCTCATTACTGTACTTATTTTTAATCGAAATCGAACACGACTGCGGCGAACACTTCAAAACAGTTCCTCCTCACGGCAAAGCATGAGCTCTGTCATTATTATTGTATTATATACGCACGAAAAAACGGAGGTTCTTCTCCGTCACGAACTTTACAATAATTTATTATACCATTCTTTAATGTAAAAAAAAACCGATGGCTTCGGACAATGTATTATTGGAATGTAAAAAAACAATAAAGTTCAGTTCATATTGGTCAAAAATTGGCTTCTATCCTGTTTTTTATATCATGGCATGGCTTTTGTCAGTGGACATTTCAAAAGGTTAGAGTTACCTACAATATATAAAAAATGGATGCCTCTGCTTTATGCAGTGCGGCATCCATTTTAGGGGTTACGCAGGTGATTCATGTATGCAAAATGCTGAGTATCTATGACACGAGTTCCGCTATGGTTACGATTCTATCGTTCGAGCCATTCTTTAAATTCAGCTTCACTGATGATCGGTGTTCCCAGTTGCCGGGCTTTTTCGTACTTACTGCCCGGTTCGGCTCCGACGACGACGAGGGTCGTTTTTTTTGTTACCGACGAGGTGCATTTACCGCCTCTCTCTTCTACGGCCTGTTCGGCTTCTTTCCGGGTGAAGAGTTCTAGTTTTCCGGTGAGAACGACGATTTCGCCGTCGAAGCTGGTGCTGATGAGTTCTTTCTTTTCGGCGGTCATGTCGACGCCATATCCTTGGAGTTTTTCGATGAGGGCTTTATTTTTGTCTTCACTGAAGTACGAGACGATGCTGTCGGCAATTCTGGGGCCGATGTCGTCGATGGCCGTCAGGTCATCGGCACTGGCTGCCATCAGGGCTTCGACGCTGCCGAAGGATTCGGCAAGGACTCGGCCTGCTTTGGCGCCGACGAAGCGGATGCCGAGGGCAAATAAGACGCGGGCGAGACCGACGCTCTTACTGGCTTCGATGGCTTTTAAGAGGTTGTCTGCCGACTTTTCACCGAATCCTTCGAGGGCTACGAGTTCTTCTTTATTGAGGGCATAGATGTCGCCGACGTCGTGGATAAGCTCTTTGGAAAGGAGCTGCTGGACGATGGCATCACCGAGGCCGTCGATATTCATAGCGTCACGGGATACGAAGTGGGCGATCTTTTCGCCGATGACGGCCGGGCAGTCGGGATTGATGCAGCGCCAGGCCGCTTCCCCTTCGCGACGAACGACTTCAGAGCCGCAGGCCGGGCAAACATGAGGCATGGAAAAGACGACTTCTGAACCAGTCCGTTTATCCGGCAGGGAGCGGACGACTTCGGGGATGATTTCGCCGGCCTTCTGGATGATGACCGTATCGCCGACGCGGATGTCTTTGTCGCGGATGTAGTCTTCGTTGTGAAGGGTAGCCCGCTTGACCGTTGTCCCGGCAAGTCTTACCGGTTTGAGGTCGGCTGCCGGCGTCAGGACGCCCGTCCGGCCGAGGCTGACCGAGATAGAGAGGACCTTGGTTTGGGCCTGTTCCGGCGGGAATTTATAGGCAATGGCCCAGCGGGGAATCTTGACCGTATTGCCGAGCCGCGCCTGCTGGGCAAAGGAGTTGACTTTGACGACCATGCCGTCGGTTGCGTAAGGCAGGCTGTCGCGGCGGTCGTCCCAGCTGTGGATGAAGGCGATGACGTCTTCGATGTCCGTAAATTTCCGGTATTCCCCATTGACCTGGAAACGAAATTCCCGCAGATCCTGCAAAAGTTCTTCCTGGCTTTCGATGGTGATGCCCGTGTTGCCCCCTAAGGCGTAGGCAAAGAAGGCCAGTTTGCGCTGGGCCGTGATTTGGGGATCGAGCTGGCGCAGGGAGCCGGCGGCGGCGTTACGAGGATTGGCAAAGGGTTCGAGTTCGTCGTTTCGCCGCTGCTCGTTGAGGGCCGAAAAAGACGCGACGGGCATGTAAACTTCGCCGCGGATTTCGATGTGGGGCGACGTGCTGTCGATGCGAAGGGGTATGGTGCGGATGGTGCGGACGTTGTTGGTAATGTCTTCGCCGACGACGCCGTCACCGCGGGTGACGCCGCGGACGAACTGACCGTTTTCATAAATGAGGTTGACGGCAAGACCATCGATTTTGAGTTCGACGACGTATTCTAAGGCTTCGCCGCCGAGGTCGCTGCGGACGCGGCGGTCGAATTCCCGAAGTTCATTGTCGTTAAAGACGTCACCCAGGCTCAGCATGGGCCGGTCGTGGGTGTATTTTTCAAAGCCGCCGGAAATCTTAGAGCCGACGCGCTGGGTCGGCGAATCGGGCGTCACCCATTCGGGATGGGCTTTTTCGATGTTTTCCAGCTCCCGGTAGAGCATATCGTATTCGTAGTCACTCATGGTCGGCTTGTCGAGGGTGTAATACTGGTAGCTCAGTTCATCGATTTTTTGTCGCAGGGCCAGGAGCCGCGCTTTTTCTTGTTCCATAAGATTCCCTTCCTTTACGCGTATCGAAATGGCTATACTTTTTCTAACGGTGCGAATTTAACGACGACTTGGCGGACGCCTTTCGTCGGAAATTGAATTTTCATCTGCATGTTGGGCCCGTCGCCGATGACGTCGAGGACGGTGCCGATGCCCCAAATCTTATGGCGTACTTTGTCGCCCTTAGAAAAGGAGTCGGTCACGGCGTGCTTCTTGGGAAGGCTCGTGGCTACGGGCTTCGACAGGATCGACACCCGCTGCTGGCCGGGAATGGAGGTCATCCGGCTCTGGGGCATGGCGCTCTTTCGCTTGTATTCTTCGACGAGTTCCGGCGGGATTTCCCCGAGGAAGCGGCTCGGCATATAGGCGGAAATGCGGCCGTACATGGTCCGGGTCACGGCGTTGGTGACGTAGAGCTGCCGTTCGGCACGGGTGATGCCGACGTAGGCCAAGCGCCGTTCTTCTTCGATCTGTTCGGGGTCCATCAGGGTCCTACTGTGCGGGAACAATCCTTCGTCGAGGCCGGCCAGAAAGACAACGGGAAATTCAAGGCCCTTGGCCGAATGAAGTGTCATGAGGGTGACCTTCGATTCGCTGCTTTCAAAGTCGTCGACATCGCTGACGAGAGCTACGTTTTCGAGGAAGTCCTGCAGGTTGCCGTCAGGGTTGCTGTCCATGTAGTCTTTAGCGACGGACAGGAATTCGCCGACGTTTTCCTTACGGCTTACGCCTTGGGGATCGTGTTCGGCTTCTTTATCGAGCATTTCGCCGTAGCCCGTGTCTTTGATGACCTTTTCGATGAGGCTCAAGACGTCGAGGCCGTCGATCTCATTGAGGAGGTCGAAGATCATGGCGGCGAAGTTTTCAAGGGACGTCTGGGCCCGTTTCGTAACGGGGATGGCGTCGGGCGACGACAGGGCTTCAAAGAGGGAGATTCCCTCCCCTTCCGCGTAGGCTGCCACGTGTTCCATCGTCGTAGCTCCGATGTTGCGCTTCGGGACGTTGATGATACGGGTCAGGCTCAGGCTGTCTTCGGGGTTATACAAGAGGCGCAGGTAGGCCAGGACGTCCTTGATTTCCTTGCGGTCGTAGAACTTGGTGCCGCCGACCATGGTATAAGGAATGGCATAGCGCATCAATTTTTCTTCGAGGACACGGGACTGGGCGTTGGTCCGGATGAGGATGGCCATGTCGCCGTAGGGTTCGTGGCTGATTTCGTGGCGGTTGTAGATGGCGCCGGCGATGTAGTCGGCTTCGTCGTGTTCGGTCTGGGCCTGGTAATGGATGACCTTGTTGCCCGACGGATTTTCCGTCCACAAGGTTTTCCGCGGCCGGCTTTCGTTGTTGTCGATGACGGCATTGGCGGCGTTCAAGATGGTCTTCGTCGAGCGGTAGTTCTGTTCGAGCTTGATCGACGCTGCGTCGGGATAGTCCCGGGTAAAGTCGATGATGTTGCGGATATCGGCCCCGCGCCAGGCGTAGATACTCTGGTCGGCATCACCGACGACGCAGATGTTGCGCCACTGAGCGGCCAGGATCTTCGTAAGGGCGTACTGGGCGTGGTTCGTATCCTGATATTCGTCGACCAGGACGTATTGGAACCGTTCCTGATACTTTTCCCGGACGTCGTCTTTTTCTTCCAAAAGGCGGACGGCCAAGAACAGGAGGTCGTCGAAGTCGAGGGCGTTATTTTCCTTGAGCTTTGCCTGATAGAGCGCATAGGCTTCGGAGACTTTCTGCTGGTAAAAGTCTTCGGCCTGGCCGGCAAAGGTTTTGGCATCCATGAGGACGTTCTTAGCCGCCGAAATCGTCCCCAAGACCGACCGCGGCGTGAATTGTTTATCGTCGAGGTTCAATTTTTTCAGGCAGTCCTTGATGAGCACCAGTTGGTCCGACGAGTCGTAAATGGTGAAATTCCGGGTGTAGCCGTGAAAACCGTCGATTTCAAAGCGCAGCAGTTTCGCACAGAAGGAATGGAAGGTGCTGAGCCAGATGGAATCGGCCTGGGCCCCGACGAGGTTCTGGACGCGCTCTTTCATTTCCTTGGCGGCCTTATTGGTAAAGGTAATGGCCAAGATTCGGTAAGGCGCGACGCCGAGCTCTAAGAGGTGGGCAATGCGGCAGGTCAGTACCTTGGTCTTCCCCGATCCGGCGCCGGCGGTAATGAGAAGCGGGCCCTTTGTATGGTTTACGGCCTCACACTGGCGGTCGTTCAAGGTGTCGAAAATAGGATTCATACAAACTCCTTATAGCTTACAGATAAAAGGCCCTCACCAGATGGTTTGGGCCTCTCATAAAATCATCTCTTATTTCATTGCAGACAGGATCGGCGGAATGACCTGTTTCTTACGGCTCATGACCTTGGGCAGGTAGACTTCTTTGTCGAGGACGTCTTTGCCGAAGGCAGCGCTTACGGCTTCATCCATGTTGCCGGCGAAGATGAGGTTCGTCGATTCGTCGATGATGCTGGTGATCATCAGGAAGGATGCGACGTAATTGTGTTCGGCGCGAAGTTTTTCGAGGGCATTCAAGAGGACCTGTTTCTGGTTGAGGAGATCCGTCGTGTCCATGACCTGTACCTGAGCGACCGTAAAGGTTGCGTCGCCGCCGACGAATTCTTTCATGTCGTTATGGACGATCTGGTCCGGCGTGAGGTCCGATACGTTGGCACCGGCTTTGAGCATTTCCATGCCGTATTTTTCGATGTCCACACCGGCGATGTTGGCCAGTTTTTCAGCAGCTGCCCGGTCTTCGGGCGTGCAGGTCGGCGAACGGAAGAGAACCGTGTCGGAAATGACGGCCGAGAGAAGGAGTCCGGCTACGTCTTTGGGGATGGCGATGCCGGCCTGTTCATAGAGGCCGGTTACGATCGTTGCCGTGCAGCCGACGGTCTTGAAGAGGATGGAAATCGGGCCGTCTGTGGAGAGGGTCCCGCCGATGCGGTGATGGTCGATGACGCCGACGATAGATGCTTCGTCAATGCCGTCGATGATCTGTTTCTTTTCGTTATGGTCGACGAGGATGACCTGCTGTTTTTCAACGTTGGCTAAGGAATCGGCGCAGACCATGCCGACGTATTTGCCGCCATCGACGACAGCGTAGCGGCCTTCTGCCGGAACGTCATGGCCGTGGTCGGTCGGGCTGAAGAACAGTTCCGGATCGTGAACGAGGCCTTTGACCGTGCTCAGTTCTTCACCCATGACGGTCTTGATGAACTGATCGGCGAGCTGTGCCTTTTCGATGACACCGATGAACTGGCCGTTGTCGACGACAGGAGCGACGTCGCTTTCATGGACGGAAAACCATTTGGCAGCGTCTTTCAAGCTGGCGTTGATGGGAAGGCCTTCGACGTCGGTGTAGACGGCTTCGCCGACTTTGACGTAGAAGTCTTTTACCAACGGCTGGGGCGTTACGTTAAAATAGTTGAGCGCGAAAGCCGTTTCTTTATTCGGTTCGCCGGCGCGAATGGGCGCAGCGTTGATGCCTTGTAACTGTTTTAATTTTGCATATGCAATGGACGAACAAATCGAGTCCGTATCCGGGTTTTTATGGCCCGTAACAAAAATCTGTTTTGCCACAATAATCACCTCATTGAAAATTGAACGTTTATATAATTGTATCTGTAATAGTATATCATGAATCGAAGAAATGGTCTATCGTAAGGATTTCCGATTTTACGCAAATTTTAAGGGAGCCGCTTTTTAGCAGCTCCCTTCTTTTCAGGACGACGTTTCGATTCGACGCCCCGTCCTATATTTCATTCATGATGGGAAATTTTTAAATGATACGTCCCCTTCTCTCCGGAATGAATCAGGGCCGGTCAGCCTTTTTTTCGAGATCTTCTTCGATTTTATGGAGAACTTTTTTGGCGTCTTGACGCCGTTTCCAGTACCATAAGCCGCCGTAGACGATGGCCATGGCAAAGAGGACGACGGCCAAGCGCTGGGAGTGGCCTTCCATCATGACCAGGTCGTGACCGACGAGGACTTCGATGGCAACGGACGGTAATTTCCCAATAAGACAGCCGATGATGTAGTCGCGGTAGCTGATGTGGCTCACGGCGCCGAGGGCGGTGATGAGGCCGTTTGGCGAGTACGGGACGGCCCGGGCGACGGCCATGGCCTGCCACGTCGTGTAGTGGTCGATCTTGCTCAGCATCTTGCTGGTCTCGATGATTTTCTGGGCCTTATTGCGAAAGAGGGCCCGCATGAAGAAGAAGCTGATGACGACGCCGATCGTTTCGGCAATCCAAGAGACAGCGGTCCCGCCGACGACGCCAAAGACGACGCCGTTTGCCGTCGAGATGAAGATGGACGGCAGGAAGCCGACGACGTTGATGACGATGTTGATGATCATGCTGATGACGACGGCCCAGCCCCTGAAGGAGCGCAGGTAGTCGATGGTCCCGTGGAGGTTGCCGCTCATGGAAAGGTCCCAGACGGTCGTGTAAAAGTCAGGGATGAAGACCTGAATGGCACCAAAGAGGATCAGTAGGATCAGGAACAGGGCGATTTTAAGATGGGTCTCATGGATTCTGTCGGGAAGCATTATGTTTCCCCTTTCTTTTCTCGAGTTCGCGTCTTCGCCATTTCGGCGATCTTATCGTGCTTCAATTTCGTCAGGTACATCGACCCGCCGATGATGAGGGCGCCGCCGAAAACGGTCATGGCGGCCAGGGCTTCATCGAAGAGGACAAAGCCCCACAGGGCATTGAAGAAGACGCCGATATAGGTGACGAAGCTGACGACGACGGGGTTGGCCGTAGCATAGGCGTTGGTCATCCAAATCTGGGCCAGGACGCTCATGACGCCGAGGGCCAGGTAGAACAGCCAGTCCGTCCCGGTGGGAATGACAAAGTCTCCGGTCATGGCCATGATGATGACCCCCGATAAAGCGGCGCTGATGAGAAAGTACATGACCACTTCATAGGGATGGTGACCGCCGGATCCGGTCAACTTGCTGACCGTCGTATAGGCGCCGGCGGCAAAGATGGCCTGGCCTAAGGCAAATAAGGAATAGACGTTGAAGGAATCGAAATTCCAGGGCCGGACGACGAGGCAGGCGCCGACAAAAATGAATACCAGCGGCCATTTCGAGCCCGGCGGCAGTACTTCCTTGAGGAACATGGCCGCAAAGAGCATGACGAAAAAGGCCGACAGCTGGGAAATGATGGACACATCGGCGAGCGGCATGCCCCGGAGGGCATAGAAGCTGCAGATCATGCCGATGCCGCCGAGGAGGCCCCTTAGGGTCAGGGTCGGTATGTCACGGTTTGACATATGTACATGCTGAAGGCGCATGAGCCCCAATATCATAAGGGCACTGAGCCAACCGCGAAAGAACGCGATTTGCCCAGTGCTGACCGTATAGGATAGGACTTTTACGATGATATTTTGGATACTGAAGGCCAACGCCGACATAATGGCGAAGACAACACCTTTATTCAACAGTCTGCCCTTCTTTCTAGGCCTTGGACGAAATATCGTCGACGAAGGATAAGACGGCCTGTTTCATGGCTTCCTTATCGATGGAATCTTTGAAGCGTACCGGTTTATGTTTGAGGTCGGCCAAGGGTTTCGGCAGGGCAATCCCGGTGACGCTGCTGATATCGACGAGGGTATCGAAGGGATCGGCGCTTTCCCGAAGTGCCAAGGCGGCACTGATGACCGGCGGGAATTTATAGGGATGAGCTGTGGCCATGACGACGGTGTGACGGCCTTCGTCGAGGCCCAGGCGGTGACGGTTCATGCCGACGCCGTAGGCAACGGCCGTATGGGGGTCGAGGAGGTAGCCGAAGTCGTTGTAGACGTGGTTGATGACGGCTTCCGTTTCTTCATCTCCAATCCAGCCGCCTTCAAAGTCCTGACGGAGGGCCTGGAGTTCTTCCGGCGTGACCCGCATGGTTCCCGTTTCTAAGAGTTCTTTTTCCCACTGGGCGACCTTTTGGGCGTCTTCGCCGGCTGCATAAAAGAGGAAGCGTTCGAAGTTGCTCGACAAGAGGATGTCCATGGACGGGCTGTCCGTCGTGTAGAAGTCGCGGTTCATATCGTAGACGCCTGTTTCAAAGAAGTCGGCCAGGACCTTATTCTTATTGGAGGCGCAGATCAATTTGCCGATGGGAATACCCATTTTCTTGGCGAAATACCCGGCCAGGATGTTGCCGAAGTTCCCCGTCGGCACGATGACGTCGAAGGTTTCCCCTTCGCTGATGGCACCGTCGTCGACGAGGGTGATGTATGTCGATACGTAGTAGACGATCTGCGGGAAGAGGCGGCCGATGTTGATTGAATTAGCACTGGAGAAGAGGACGCCCTTTTCATTGGCATAGGCGTTGACGTCGGGGTTGGTGAAGACGCGCTTTAAGAAGCTCTGGGCATCGTCGAAGTTGCCGTGGATGGCCGAGACGCGGACGTTGTCCCCTTCCTGCTTCTGCATCTGCTGCATCTGCATGGGGCTGACGCCTTCGCTGGGGTAAAAGACCATGATGTTGGTGCCGGGAACGTCTTTGAAGCCTTCAAGGGCCGCTTTCCCCGTGTCACCACTGGTCGCCGTCAAAATGAGGATCTCCCGTTTTTCCTGTTCCTGCTTTTTGGCAGCCGTCAGAAGGTACGGGAAGAGGGACAAGGCCAGGTCCTTAAAGGCCAGGGTCCGGCCGTGGAACAATTCGGCCACAGACAGGTCGGTATCGATGGAATGAAGGGGCACGATGCGGTCGTCGCGGAAAGTTTCTTCATTGTAAGCCGAGGCGATCATAGCCTTTCGTTCATCGGCCGTAAAGTTGGTGAAGAAATGAGACAAGACGACGTCGGCAATCTCCTGATAGGACTTGCCGCTCAGTTCTTTATAAGAAAGGACATCCTCGGGAAAGGCTTCGGGCACATAGAGACCGCCGTCGGCAGCCAGGCCGTGGAGCAAGGCGTAGGATGGAGAAACACATTCATCAGAGCGCGTACTTCTAAAATTCATATATAAATCCCCCTTTGGCAAATCTGAAACAGCTTAGGTATTTCTTTATTATAGCTGAAAAAGCGGCAAAAGGCTACCTTCCGGAAGGCTTTGGCCGTCAAAATAAAAGACCGCTCCCCCGCCGCCCACGGTAACGATGGGTCTGGCGGTGAAGCGGTACTTATCTGTTGTATAGAAATCGTTGCGTCTTACCAGGCAGCGGGCAGCCAGCCGAAGATGCTCAGGATGGCGTAGACACCGGCGCCGGCAAAGAGGACGACGACCAAGGCCTGCACGACGGGATGGGCGATCCAGCCGCATTTCCAGCAAGGCAGCTTGTCACCGTGCTTGCGGGCCCGGCGCAGCATGAAGACCGGCAGGATCGACATGATGATGCCGCCGAAGGTCCCGGCACTGAAGATGGCATTGACGAAGCCGACGAGGCCGCTGTACGCCAAGAGAACCGGCGGAATGACGATGACGGCAAGGCAGAGTGCCCGCGTGCGGACGTCCGTTTCCGATTTAAAGCCCAAACGGTCGATCATGTTGGTCAAAAAGCTTTCGGCAATGGCCCAAAAGGAGGTCAGCATGGCGCAGAAAGCAAAGAGATTGACGATGACGAAAAAGACGGGCGACCCCAGGGCCTGGCCCCACGACAAGGACGCGACTTCCGTAATGTCGCCGACGGGCAGCATGAGAAAGACGGCCAGGGGCACCAAGGCCAGGATGAAGAAAGAAATGCCGGCGCCGGCCATGATCGACGGCACGAGTTTTCCCGGATCATGAGTAAAACCGCGGGAGATTTCCGGCACGATGTACTGAACGGCGTAGCAGAAGACGGCGATGTTAAAGACCGGCACGGCGTAGAGCCAGTGGGTGTAGAAAATATCTGCAACAGGTACGCGGGCCGATAAAAATGACGCGCCGACGAGAATGATGAGCATGGCCGTCATACCTGAACTCAAATATTTTTCTGCAACGCCCGTCGCTTTAAGGCCCATCCAGACGACCGTCGTCGCCCCGACGGCAAAGAGGACGCTGGCAAGCTCCACGGAAATGCCGAAAAACTCGCTCAAAATCTTGCCGCAGCCGCTAGTATAAGCGATGAGGCTGCAAAAAGACGTAGCCCCGACGGAAAAAAACATCAGCCAGGAACCGACCTTACCGACGTATTTCTCGGCAAGACCCGATAACTGTAAGGGCCGGGCCGTCCGCAGCGTCGCTTCGGCTACGTAGAGCATGGAAATGACAGAAAAAAAGCCTGCTACGACAAGCCACGTAAGCAGGACCGGCCAGCCGGCATTGCGACTGGCAAAAGCTAAACCTAAAACACCGGAACCAATGGTAGACCCGACGACCATCATCGTAGCCTCCATGAAAGTGAGACGATGTACCTTGAGAGCCGCGTCTTTTGCAGCTCCCGCCGATATAGTGTCCAACTCGTTCACATATTCCATCACGAAAAAACCTCTTTTCTATGGGAAAATATGTTACCTGATGTCAGCATGTCCTGCTCATTATATCATAAGGACCCGGTAAAAATCCACACTTAAAGAATAGAAAAATGACGGAATCCCCTATGTGAAGAGGACTTTTAAGGACGACGAAAACCGTCCGCAGCCTGCTCACCTATGACGAAAAGCTGAAAATCGGTAAGCCCCATCATAACTAGGTTGACGAAATAAAGGAATACCCTATATAATGAATTTACAAATTGGGCCGTGAATCCCAAAAAGATTGTTTTTCCTACATTGTCTTCGATGAAGGCAAAAAGAAAGGCACTCTCTGTGGAGAGTGCCTTTTGCATGTCCAAATAAGCCAACCCTAGGGGCAAAGGATTCTAAGTGATACCACCTACTCCCATTCGGGAACCCAGCCTTATCCTTCACAAGTTGACTTCTGTAACCATTATACCAAATAACGCAGTCAATGAAAATCAGCAGTTCTTCGTTAAGAGCAAAAATAACCTTTTTTCTGCTCTTAACCAGCCTTAAGAGCAGAAACGTCTTACTTCTTGTCCTTAGCTATTTTCAAATTCGCCTCCGTATGATGAAGATTACTACCACCTTTAGCGGTATCTTTCTCAACGTTCTCCATATTTCTGGCTCGTTGTTTCCGATATTCATTCACCCCCCGGATATTCTCCGGATCACGGTAGAATTCAAGAATATCTTTGATAAATAAATCCAACATCAGTCTTACCTCCTTTTGCACGTGTACCATTTTGCTATAACTTAAATCAAAATTTTCTTCTAACTAACTCTCTCATAGATAATAAGTTTTTACAGCGCCAAACCCCTCGAATTCGAGGGGTTTAGAAATAAGCGATATAAATGTATTTACCTTCTCCCCAAAAGATGAATTGATGGCTCGTAAGATCCATTAGCCCAAAATATTAAAAAACGATACCCTTCCACATTTCAGGCGGTATCTGTTCAATCGGCTTATTCCGGCGGATGGCACGGCGCAATTCTTTGGCCCCTTCTACAAAATTCAGACAGTCGGGCCTCAAGGGTTCGTAGTGCATCGTGCGCTCCAAGGAATGCTCCCCGAATTTCGCCAAATATTCTTTTTGGACCTCAAAGTACTCTTCAATCCCCGGATGTACTTCCTCAAAACTCTTCGGTTCCATCATATTTCGCCTCCTCATTCAAAAAGTCTCCGTTCATGTTACGACTTTATCCGCTCATACCTCGTCGTGCGTCCGCCACCACGTTGTGTGATTTGGCCGTTATCTACCAATGTCTTCAAAATGCGGCCCGCCGTAGATTGGCTGACGTCCAACAATTCCTGTACCTCTTTCCGGGTAATACGCTTCTTTTCTTCCAGAAGCTGCATGATTTTATCCTCATCAGAAGTCCGGAACGGGGCTGCCATTTCTTCGACAATCATCGGTATCTCAACGGCTTTACTCCTGAAAGTCACATTGGGAAGAATGATTTTGAAGGCATTGGGGCTAGTCTTAATTTGGGGCTTCACCGGTTTATCGGCATAGGCATCCATCATTTTTTTCACACCTATTCCGTCAGCTTCAATGAGCTTCAAGTAGTAAAAGACGTTGTGCAGATGCGGGTTGCGGCACAGGGACACGCCCAGGTTCAAATCTTCCGGGACGAAGCCGGGAAGGAGACCGCCAACTGACACCATCTCAACGCGATCATCGTATATGTGGATCAAAGTATCGGCACCAAAAGAATAGTTTCGGTGTAGCAGCACGTTCATCAAGGCTTCCCGAAGGGCTATTTCCGGATAACCTCGGCGACCATCCGTATAACGGAAGTGATGTCCGCTCGTGTAGTTCTGATTGTGAAAATTGACATAAGAACAGGCAGCCTTCAGTTGCTTCAGGAGAGAGCCGGAAAAATCCTGACGGGCCTTAAACACAGTTGGACTCGTCCCATCAAAGACAGCCGCCCTTATCGTACAGGGATTCTGGTCAGAAAGGAGAAAACCCAGATTCGTATAGAGACCGTCACCGGATATGAGGTTCAAGCCCTTCATCTGCTGTTGATCAAAGGTCATATTCAAGTCAGCAAATTCACCTTTCAAGGCATCAAAAGTTAAGAACTGATCGAGGGAGCGTCTCTCTTCAAAACTGTCGCCATCGATTGCTTCAATCATCCGGCGAATGGCCGTCTTCGTTGCCGGAACCGACGAATCCCCTTGCCGCACATAAACGCCCTCCGGCTGCAGTCCCTTATTTGCCAAAAAATATGGACAATTCGTGCCTCGCTGAACGCGAACAGCAACAATCTCTTTTCCGTCAGAGTCCAGCGTTTCGTAATGAATGAACATCGTGACGTCAGGTTTTATGGCGTCCCGCACCATATTCGAAATCTGCAAAACACAGGCGTCAGCATCTTCTACACCCAAAACGGCCCCGTCATCCGCCACACCGACATAGATCGTACCGCCGTTACTGTTGGCAAAGGCGATGATTTCCTTCTTCATATCATCGCCGACGATAGCCTTCAATTCAACATTTTCGCTTTCCCGGAATTGCATGCTGCTCACCTCTTCTCCTCAATCTAACTATATTCTACCTATTCTAACCATTCTTGTCAATACAGTTTAGTTAGATTGGTTAGATTAGAGAATGCGCCAGCTAAAAAGAGGCCGCGAAAAAGCCACTCCTTAAGGAGTGGCTTCTCTTTCTTTATGGATATCGTAGGCAAATAAAAGAATGTCGCTGGGATTCTTAATTTTTTCTGCCACAACTGCATCAATGAGGGACTGCCGTTCTTCATCGGTTTGCAGGAATAATCGGGTGCCTAAGATAAACTCATGATTATCCCAAATCCGCGCCAGCACCTCTGACAACTTCTTTTCTACTCCTACAGGCGTTTCCGTTAAGGCCATCATCACCACTCCCTTTATGTCTTCCGCAGCAACATACGGCTATCGATCTGCTCAGCCAACCATTATCCCGTACCGAAAAGCAAAATGGATCAAAGGATTCCTTCTTCTCGATCTAATTGGATATTCAAGAAAACACCTCGTCCATTGCGCCGGGGCCTCACATAATATGATTTTCACAGGCCAGGCAGCGAATCCTAAAGTTCTCCGTACGCTTAATTTCTTCGACACCGACAGACGAACGGATGGCAGCCAGTCCTTCGGCTACGGTACCGGTTTCAAAGCAATCGAATTCGTCTATGTCTTTATCGATCAAGGGGCATCTTACCATCATCGTTCCCGCACCTCCTGTGCTTTTTGGACAATCCCTTCGAATGATATCATCGAACACGTGGACTCACAGACTGCATATACGGCAGCCCTATAGGCCGCTTCTCAAATTCAACGAACCCGCAGCATCATCATCGGATCTGCCTTCCCTCTTTGTAGGCCTCCTTTGCTTCGTTCAAAGACATGCGATTGGCGCCGCCGCGGTAGTTCGGCTCTGATTCCTGTACGCCGTCATTACACCAGTCGCAGACATCGCAAATATCCATATCGTTCCAAGCCTCAAATTGATACCGTCCGCACACGGGACAAGTATGTTTCGCCATGGCCAAATCCACCTCCCACCGTTTGAAGCCTAGGTCTTCACTAAAACTAACCGTCATTATTATGTTTCATTGTATCAGTTTCAATCTCATTTGTCGACCCGGCCATTATCCGCAACTCCTGCCCTTCATCGGGTGTCATCGACGGCAATAGAAAAAAGCCGCTCCTCATGGAACGGCTTCTCTTTCGAAATAAATATCAAAAACAAAAGAAAGCATCTCCCCGAAATCGGTAGGGCTTCTTCTGAAACGGCATCGCCTTATTTCTTTTCATCCAGCAGCATGACGCCTTGGGGCGGATTGTGATCGACGGCACCGACAATGGCGTGCGGCACATAAGGTTCTTCCAGGTACGCCGCCTCTTCGTCCGTAATCTTGACGGTCAGGGCCGCTGCGGCATCATCCAGATATTGGGGCTTCGTCGCACCGACGATAGGTGAGGCCACGCCCTTCGCCCACTGCCAAGCCAGGGCCATTTCCGACATCTTTACGCCGTGCTTTTCGGCCAATTCGTGGACACGGCGGACAATGGCCATATCCTGTTCTTCCGTACGGTCATACTTTCCCATGGCGACCCGGTCCGTCCGGGAGCGGAGGGTGTCCGACTTCCACGTAGGCCGGGCCAGGTGTCCCGCTGCCAGGGGGCTGTAAGGCATTAGACTCACGCCCATTTGCTTACAAAGGGGAATCAACTCGCGTTCATCCTCGCGGTACAAGAGGCTGTAGTGGTTCTCCATGGCCTCGAAACGAGCCCCGCCATGATCGCGGGCGCAGAGCTGCATATTGTAAAACTGATAACCGTACATGGCCGATGCCCCCAGGGCCCGCACTTTACCGGACTGCACCAAATCATTCAAGGCTTCCATCGTTTCTTCAATAGGCGTTTCATAGTCGAAGCGGTGGATGATATAGAGGTCGAGATAGTCCGTCCCCAGGCGCTTCAAAGTGCCGTCAATCTCGCGAAGGATTGCCTGACGGGACAGGCGCCCGTCGTTGAAATAGACCTTTGAGGCGATGACTACCTTGTCCCTAGAGATGTTCTTCTTCAGTGCCCGGCCTACGTATTCTTCACTCGTTCCGGCAGAATAACAGTTGCCCGTATCGAAAAAATTGATGCCCCGCGTAAGGGCGTGCTTCACCATGGCCTCGGTCGCCGCTTCGTCCAGCGTCCAGTCGTGCATCGTGCCGGCCTTGCCGAAACTCATACAGCCTACGCAAATTTTGGAAACTTCAATATCCGTCGATCCTAATGTCGTATATTCCATATCAGTTCACCCTTTCTAAGGACGCCGTAAAATCGCCTTTCATGCCGGACAGCACTTCCATCCCGGAGGTTACCCGCCCCAGTTTAATGAGGGATTTAGAATAGCGAAAATCTTGATAGAAGATGCACAGATTGCCCCAAGGCTCATAGTAACACAGGTCACCTACCTCGGGATCCGTACCGTCCGGTTCCCCCTTCGTCGGCAAGGCATTGGGAGGATAGGCGATTTTCTCGGTGCCGTTGAAATCAGAGAAATTCAGCGTCAGCGGCAGGGCCTCATAAAGGGCCTTGGCCGCCGGCGTATCATACAAGACGATGGCGACGTCCTTCCCGTCTACGGTCATCTTTATGGTCCGTTCGACTGCCGCCGTTTCACCTGCCCGTGTGTTTCCGGAATTCCGGTCTGCCACGGCACTTGATGTTTCCGCAGCCATCGATGCCGCATCCCCTTCAGATTGATTTGCCTGGCCGGCACAGGCCGTCAGACTGCACAGCAACAGGATGCTTGATAGGAATAACAGGACCTTGTGTGTCACCATGTGACCTCCTTTTTCGATCGTGCCTTTCGATATCGTAAGGCTTCAAAAACATTACCTGCGTGGATATTATGGTTCAAAACGGATGGCGTGGAGGCGATACACTTCGTTCAGGCCGGGAACATCTAAAATCAGGCTGTGCCCCAGATCCAGGGCATCGATTTGCACCATATCTGCCGGAGAGAGGGTGAAGTCATCAACCTCGAAATTCTGCTGAATCCGCTCGGCATGGACGGATTTAGGAATGGCCACGATCTGCTTCTGCTGCAGCCACCGCAGTACGACCTGGGCCGGCGATTTTCCATACGGGCTGCCAATGGCCGTCAACACGGGGTCCGTAAAGAGGCCGTGCTGCCCTTCGGCAAAGGGAGCCCAGGCCATCGGCACAATCCGGTACGCTTCCATGACCTGGCGCAGGCTGCGCTGCTGACAAAAGGGATGGAGTTCAACCTGATTGACGGCCGGCACGACGTCGTGACTGAGGATCAAATCGATCAGCCGATCCGGTAAGAAGTTGCACACCCCAATGGCCCGGATTCTTTCGGCCCGGTAGAGTTCTTCCATGGCCCGCCAACTCCCATGGTAATCGCCATATGGCATGTGAATCAGATAGAGGTCCAGATAATCGGTCTGTAGATTTTCTAAGGTCTTTTCAAAGGAAGCCTTCGTTTTTTCATAGCCGGCATCCTGAATCCAGACCTTAGAGGTCACGAACACGTCCTTCCGGCCGATGCCGCTCTCACGAATCGCGTCTCCGACGGCCCTTTCGTTGCCGTAGCAGGCCGCCGTATCGAGGAGGCGATACCCCGTTTGGAGTGCCGTCAAGACGCTCTGTTTACAAAGGTCGTGGTCGGTGATTTGAAACACGCCAAAGCCAAGAAGCGGCATGTTTACGCCATTATTCAGCTGAATCATAGATACGCTCTCCTTCCTAAGCGGACAGACCCTGAAAGTCGGTTCAAAAAATCCCATTCGACGGCAGCCAGAGCCCTCCAAAGCCCCCCCTATTTTCTCATGTATACGAAAGATAAACCGCTGTCTTCCCGATGTTCTTTATACGCCTTGTAGCCCATTTTTTCGTACAACTTTATATTGCTCCAGCTCTTAGTACAAGTGTACAACTCTTTCACCGCGTCCGGATACAAGACATCCACCTCGGCAAGGAGCTTTTGGGCCAGGCCGCAGCGGCGGTAATCGGGATGAATCATCAAGCGGCCGACGTCGATGAAGCCCGTATCCTGTCGGCAGCGAATGGCGCCAATGAGCGTACCGTCGTCGTCTTCGAGCTTAAAGGTATCCCAATTTGCAAAATCCCGGCGCACCTCGTCTTCCGTTTCCCGGAGTGCCGGAACGTCGCGACTGCCGATCATGTCCGCTTCACTCTCAAAAGCCAGCAACTGCAGCTGATATAGTTTCGGTACATCTTTTATGCCTGCCGGGATAATTCTCATACGTTATCGCTCCTTCAACGGTCCATGAATGCTGATCCTCATACGAAATTCTGTCCTGATAGATCATCCTTCAAGGAAAAAGATGGGCGGTCCCTGGTTTTACGCAACCGCGGCTGCCCCTTCCGGAATCGAAAAGGAAAGGACTCTATAATCAAAAAAGGTACTCCCTTCCCGGAATACCTTTATTGTATCAATATGTAGCTGAAATTCCTAATGCTTATCGGTCATCGTGAGACATGCCTGTAACGTATTTCTTGACAAATTCAAGAAAGGCAACGACTGCCGGTGAAAAGACTTGTTCTTTTTTCCAAGCCAGAGCCGTCGATCCTTCCAGCTTAGGGGATAGTGGAATAAAGTGCAGCCCGTCGTATCGGCAGTTCAACCGCATAGCCAGGACGACGCCGACCTTACTGTTAGCCAGCATAGCCTCATTGTACAGGAGGTCCCCTTTGGCGACGACATTCGCCTTGCTCAGCTCCGGTCCGAACCATTTCCCAAGATTACTTTCGGCGATATTGCCGACAGCAGAAATAAGGGGAATCCCCACCAAATCCTGAGGGGTGATGACGGTTTTAGACAGGAAAGGAGAATCTTCCCGGACCAAGGCGCCCCACTCCTCCTTCACCGGCATGGACACGAATTCGTACTTTTGAATATCAAGGGGTTCGGCCATAAGGCCCATATCTAAAAGCCCCCGATCAATCCCGTCTTTAAGGTTCTCCCCATGACCACTGAAAATCTCATAGCGAATCTGAGGGTATCGACGGTGAAAGGCGGCCATGCAGTCGGTCAAGATACGCGTCGATAGAAATTCACCGCTGCCGATGGTAATCGTCCCTTCCAAAAGCGTCTCCTTTCGGAGAAAATCTCTTTTCGTCTTCTCGGCAAGGGTCAAGATGTCCCGGGCCCGCCGTTTTAGCAGCATACCGTCTTCCGTGAGCACCACGTTATGGTTGCTGCGGGTAAACAACTTCACGCCAAGCTCGGCTTCCAAATCAGCAATCTGCCGGGATAAGGTCGGCTGGGTAACATGGAGCTGTGCCGCCGCCCGTGTAAAATTTTCCTCTCTGGCAATGGCCAGAAAATAACTCAATACCCGAAGTTCCATATCCATCCCTCCTAAAAAAAGTATAACCATGCAGCCGGAGGAAATCAATATAGCTGGCTGTAAGTGCCGCTTCTCCCTATATCACATTTTAAAAGACAACGCCCGGAACCCTTGTCCCAATTTGCCGATAACGGGCAATAGCAGCGGCGGTATCTTCGCGCTGACGGCTACTAAAAAGAAGAACCGCCCTTGAAGGCTCGCAGCGTCATAAATCTTCGTCAGTACCTCAATCAAGGATTTCTCTACGCCTGCAGGATTCTTCGTCAATACTGTCAGGCAATCCCCCTCCCGTTTTCTTTTACCCTCATCAGTCGTACTAACACTGTCAACGACAGTGAAGCCGGATTTTTGATAACTTATACAGCGTCCCCCTATTCTGACTGCATCTCCCAAAGGTCATGTATCTTCACAGGTCTGCCCCTTTCAAATCCTAGGTTGTTAAAAAGAAAACAATGTTGAACGGTCCTTTATATCATAATTATGCTTTTACATTGACTTTATAACACATTATGATAGACTATAGACAAGGAAAAGCTTCAGCACATTTTATGTGTCGGGCACTAGTCCCACTGCCTATGCAGTGGGGTTTTTTAGTACATCGGGAAAATTAAGATATTTTAATGTGGAAGGATGTTCACGATGATATTAACGCAACGAGAAGCAGATACATTGCGCGAAATAGAAAAGGCTTTCATAAATCCGGCCAGCGTCCGGCTACCGGAACGACGGGAAACTAAATTATACCCGTTATGGTATGAAAGAGACGGCCGTCGAAAAGATGATATGACCCTCTCCGCTTTTCGGGGCAAAAAAAATCCCAAGAAAGTATCTTTTCGTCTGCTCTATGTGCAGGGTATAATATTGGTAAGAATCGATACACAAGACCCTACCTCACATACGAATCCTGATGGGACGAGAATCGAGCCATTAGAGCCCCATATCCATATATACAAAGAAGGGCACGGAGACAAATTCGCGTATCCTCTGCCGAATGAGTTTAATCATACCGACGATATCATCGGCTTGTTTATGGACTTCTTGGCCTATTCAAACGTAATCAATAAAGATCAAGTACATCTTGCAGAACCGGAGGTGCTTTTTGATGGATACTAATTTCGACTGGATTTCCGAATATTACCAATGGATAAAGAAGAACTTATCTGCCCGGAATTTAAAGAATGGCTGGACAGAAATAGGGACGCCGTTCATGGACCGCCATAATGACGGTCTTGTAATCTATGCGAAACGGGACGGTGACGCTATCACCTTGTCCGATGACGGGTACATCATTAACGACTTGATTGCCGACGGAGTCTCTCTGCGCGGTTCTAAACGAGCCATCCTTTTGGATCAACTTCTTTTTTCTTATGGCGTCGAAAATCAAAACAATGAGATGATTATGCGCACGGCCACGAAAGACTACGCAGCAGGTATGCATATGTTCATTCAGGCCATGCTTACGGTCAATGATATGTTTATGCTGAATAATACCACCGTAAAAACAATCTTCTTGGATGACGTGGCCGATTATTTTAACCAGCAAGGACTGATTTACACGCCCAACTTTCTAGCCAAGGGAAGCACAGGACTGGAATTCAATTTCAACTTTCAGATTGCCGGGAGAACTTCAGAAATACTCATCAATTCCTTCAATTCAATCAATCGAGGCAACTTAGCCGCTTTCCTGTTCGATTGGCTGGACATACGGGATGAGCGGCAAAAAAGCGCCCGTAAAAAGGTAACGGGATTGGCCATCATCAATGATGAAAAAGGCGTCGATAAAAAATACCTGGATGCCTTACTCGCCAAGGGGACCGATTATATTCTTTTTTCAGAACGCCTAAAGCCTGAAAACATAAAAAAATTATCGGCAGCCTGACAACTCCTGATGTATTCAGCATATCCTGAAGGCAAAAATAGTTGGCTAAAAAGTTAAGTCGTCGCTTCCATGGATTTCACCCTGTATATATTTTTCCCTGAAATTCACACCAAAAACTCACACCAAACAAAAAAAAGAGCGGTTCCACATTTCTGTGAAACCGCTTGTTTCTTTGGTGCGCCTAGAAGGATTCGAACCTTCGCACCCGGTTCCGGAGACCGGTGCTCTATCCCCTGAGCTATAGGCGCATGAATAAATGTGCTCTAAAGAGCACTTATTTATAATACCATATTCATAAGGTCGATGCAAGGTTTTCTTATGGCACGAACCTTTCTTAGCAAGGATGTCGCCTGCCGGCAGCCGAAGATGGAAAACTGTCCGATATAATGATAAAAACGAACTCCCCGGCAATCACAGTCTGCTGCAACCGCGAAAAGTTCGTATCGATTCAAGTTGGTGACCCAGTAGGGATTCGAACCCTAGACCCACAGCTTAGAAGGCTGTTGCTCTATCCAGCTGAGCTACTGAGTCAATAAAAAATGGAGCGGGTGATGGGAATCGAACCCACATAACCAGCTTGGAAGGCTGGCGCTCTACCACTGAGCTACACCCGCATCTTCGTATGGTCGGAGCAGCAGGATTTGAACCTGCGACCCCCTGGTCCCAAGCCAGGTGCGCTACCAAACTGCGCTATGCCCCGCCAACAAAAAATATTATACAAGATATAGCATAACTTGTCAACTTTTTTCTTCTCCTGCCACAAAGGACAGGCATTGCCAACCGTCCTCATAACGAGTACAATAAAGGTAGTCTTTTACGTAGGAGGTAATGTTTCATGCCAAGTGCAATGAGTATTCATTTTGAATCGGATCATCCCTTCATCGCCGTTCCCCTCGAAGGGGAAACGATTCAGGACCTTCAGATCCGAATGGCCAAGATTGTAGAAAATCCTTATGATATGATGGCCTTTGATGCCGGTTATTTTAACGGTGCCGTCAATTTATCCCAGCTTTGGAACGCCTTGCTGTACATCGCCCGTGAAGCCGCCAATCCGTCGGTCCTCTTTTCCTGCGACAAGAGCAAGCTTCCTGAAATGTACCAGACCGACCGCGATTACGGATCGATCCTGCGCTTTGCCATCCGCTCGTCCCTCATCGACGCCGTCCAAATTGAAGGCAGCCTCGACGAGGACAATTTGGAAGACATTGCCGGTCAGGCCGTCGACCTCGGCTGTGTACCGATCATCGTCATCCGCGGCGAAAAAGGGGCTAAAGCAGCCGATCTCGTCGCCATGATGGAAGACCGCTGGGATCTCGAAGCCGTGACCTTTGAACTCGTCGTCCCTGTCGAAACGGCAGCCGATATCGACGAATTGAAAGCTGCTGCCAAGGCCTTTAAGGAAAAGCACCACGACGCCGTCGTCATCCCCCATCCCATGGGACCGGCCGCCAAAGAAGCCATGCTGAAGGGCGATACCTTCGGCGCTTCCATCCTCTACGCCGGTGACGAAGAAGGCGAATTACCGCCTGCTGCGGACGTTCAGGCCCTCATTCACCCCGAAGGGTAATGGGGATAACAACTCTCCCCGCTACGCCTTTTCGAGACCAAGAAGAACATCCCCTTCTCATGAAAACACAGATCAACCAGCCTTCCTGACCGAGGGCTGGTTTTTTCGTTGGCCATTCATAGCGCCTTCACCGAAAAATTCTCCTCCCTTCCGGCTTTTCCCGGGCCGCACGGAAAAAGGATGACTCCCCGTTTTTACAACGCTGATGAAAGGTCAGACAGCCGCCAAAAAAAGCCACCGCCGGAACTTGCCGACGATGGCTTGATTTTTATGACTTACTGCAAGTTTTTCGTCAATAACTGATTGACGACGCCCGGGTTAGCCCGGCCTTTCGTTTCTTTCATGATCTGACCGACGAGGAAGCCGATGGCTTTCTTCTTACCGGCCTTGTAGTCTTCGACAGACTGAGGATTGGCAGCGATGACTTTCTGTACCAATTCTTCGAGAGCACCGGTGTCAGTAATCTGGACCAGGCCCTGTTCTTTGACGACGTCGTCAGCCGATTTGCCCGACGTCCACATTTCCGGAAGGACTTTCTTAGCGATCTTACCGGAAATCGTGCCTTTGGCAATGAGCTTCAAGAGGCCTGCCAAGGCTTTCGGCGCGACGGGAGATTCCGTAATGCCAATGCCTTCTTCGTTCAGCTTCTTGGCGAATTCGCCGAGCATCCAGTTGGCCGCTTCTTTGGCGTCGACGCCTTCTTTTACGACTGTTTCAAAGTAGTCAGCCGTCTGTTTTTCAAGGGTCAACAGGTTGGCATCATATTCGGAGAGGCCCAATTCGTCCTGGAAGCGCTGGCAGCGAGCATCCGGCATTTCCGGCAGTTCTTTGCGGACTTCTTCGATATATTCCGGCGAGACTTCGATAGGAATGAGGTCCGGTTCCGGGAAGTAGCGGTAATCGCTGTCCCCTTCTTTGACACGCTGGAGGATGGTGACGCCCTTGGCTTCATCCCAGCCGCGGGTTGCCTGCTGGATCGTGCCGCCTTCTTCGAGGATCTGTGCCTGGCGGACGGCTTCGTATTCAATCCCCTTCTGAACGGCGCTGAAGGAGTTGATGTTCTTGATTTCCGTCTTGGTACCGAGGGTCGTAGAGCCGACGGGACGGATGGAGATGTTGGCGTCACAGCGCATGCTGCCTTCTTCTAAGCGGCAGTCCGATACGCCGAGGTACTGCATGATGGAGCGCAGTTTTTCAAGGTAGGCCCGCGCTTCGGCACCGCTTCTAAGTTCCGGTTCACCGACGATTTCAAGGAGGGGCACGCCCGTACGGTTATAGTCGACGCGGCTCGAGTCGGAGGTCGCAATGGTGCTGCCGCTGTGGACGAGCTTACCGGCGTCTTCTTCCATGTGGATACGGGTCAAATGGATGCGGCGCTGTTTGCCGTCGACGTCGATATCGATGTAGCCGCCTTTGCAGATTGGCAGGTCGAACTGAGACGTCTGGAAGTTTTTCGGTAAATCGGGATAGTAGTAGTTCTTGCGGTCAAATTTGCTGAAGGGCAAAATGTCGCAGTGAAGGGCAAGGCCCGCCTTTACGGCATAGTGCAGGACTTCTTTATTTAATACGGGCAGGACGCCGGGCAGGCCTAAGCAGACCGGGCAGACGTGGGTATTCGGTTCAGCGCCGAATTCCGTGCTGCAGCCGCAGAAAATCTTGGTTTTCGTTTTTAATTCGACATGGACTTCCAAGCCGATAACGGATTCATATTTCATCAAATTTCAACCTCCCCCATGGGCGACGGCATGCGAAGATCCGTCCGATTTTGTTCAAACGTATAGGCCGCACGGAGCAGTGTCGCTTCGCCTAAGGCCTTGCCGATGAGCTGCATGCCGATGGGCAGGCCGTCTTTGTAGCCGCAGGGAATGCTGATGCCCGGAAGGCCGGCTAAGTTCAAGGGAACGGTGCAGACGTCGCCGAGGTACATCGCCAGGGGATCGCCGCTGTTCTGGCCGATCTTGAAGGCCGTATCCGGTGCCGTCGGCGTCAAGAGGATATCGCATTTCTTGAGGGCTTCATCGAAGTCCTGTTTCATCAAAGTCCGGACTTTCATGGCCTGCAGGTAGTAGGCGTCGTAGTAACCGGAGCTCAGGACGTAGGTCCCGAGGAGGATACGGCGCTTGACTTCGTCGCCAAAGCCTTCCGTACGGGTCTTGATGTACATGTCGACGATGTCTTTGCCGTCGACGCGCATGCCAAAGCCGACACCGTCGTAACGGGCCAGGTTGGAGCTGGCTTCGGCCGGGGCGATGATGTAGTAGGCAGCGATGCCGTACTTCATGTTGGGCATGCTGATGGGAACGATGTCGGCGCCCAGTTTCTTATACGTATCCATGGCGTCGTCGAGGGCTTTGCGGGACGCAGGGTCCAGGCCTTCGCCGAAGAATTCTTCGGGGATGCCGATCTTAAGGCCTTTGACGTCGTTTACCAGAGCCTGTTTATAATCTTGTTTTTCCTGCGGAATCGAGGTCGAGTCCTTAGCATCGTGGCCGGCAATGGCATTTAAGACGATGGCGCAGTCTTCGACGTCATTGGTAAGGGTACCGATCTGATCGAGGGAAGACGCGTAGGCGATGAGGCCGTAACGGGATACGAGGCCGTACGTCGGTTTGAGGCCGACGACGCCGCAGTAAGCGGCGGGCTGACGGACCGATCCGCCCGTATCGGAGCCGAGGGCCCAAACGGCAGAACCGGAAGCGACGGCGGCTGCCGAACCGCCGGACGAACCGCCGGGGACGCAGTCGAGGTTCCACGGGTTGTGCGTTTCATGGAAGGCCGAGTTTTCCGTCGAGCTGCCCATGGCAAATTCGTCCATGTTGGCCTTGCCTAAGCTGATATAGTCGGAAGCGGCCAGTTTTTCGATGACCGTTGCATTATACGGGGCTTTGAAGTGTTCAAGGATCTTCGAAGCACACGTTGCCTGCTGGCCTTCGATGCAGATGTTGTCCTTGATGGCACCGGGAATCCCGGCCAAATCGGCGATCGTTTCGCCGGCAGCAATCTTGGCATCGACGGCGGCGGCTCCTTTGAGGGCGCCTTCGCGGCTGTCCGATAAGAAGGCCCGTACCTTCGGTTCTACAGTATCTTTATGAGCAAGAAAAGCCTTGGTCACTTCGACGGCAGAGACGTCGCGGCGGACGAGCTTTTCATGCAGTTCGTGAATGGTTAACATACATCGGCCTCCTATTAATCCTGAATGACTTTCGGAACTTTGAAGCAGCCTTCGTCTTGTTCCGGCGCATTTTGAAGCGCTTTTTCATTAGAGATGGACGGCTGGGGCACGTCGTCGCGCATGACGTTGGACATGGCCACAGCATGGGCCGTCGGCTTGACACCGGTCACGTCGACCTGACCTAAGAGATCCATGTACGATAAGATGTCGTTCAGCTGTTTCCCGACCGTTTCGATCTGGTCGTCTTTGACTTCCAGTCGGGACAACAGTGCGATTTTCTTTATTTCTTCGGCACTGATTTTCATACTGACACTCCTTGCAGAAAAATTTGGCATTGACAAATCGAAAGGCTTTGTCAACATTCATACATATACAATTTAATCACCTTTTGCTGTATTTTGCAAGCGCAGGCCCGGCAGCCGCCGGCGTCCTTCTTCCGGACAAGGAAAAAGGCGCCTGACTGGACAAGCGCCAAAGGCTTGGAAAAAGAGCTCTCCCTGTATCCTTACCGTACCATCATGTCGCGGATGGTCACATCGGGATGGTGGTACTGATCCTGGGGCAAAACGGTCTTCCCGTGGACGGTCACGGCCTGATGAGGGCACCAGTGCAGGCAGGCCAGGCAGCGGCTGCAGCGCGGCCCGATGACGGCACCCGACGAGGTACTTTGGATGTTGTCGACGGGACAGATTTTCGTACAGATTCCGCAGGACACGCATTGTTTCGGATCGACCGACGGCGTCAGCCAGTAATTGCCAAAGCTCCGCAGGGGGCCGAAATTCATGACGGCGGCTGCCAAAGAACCGGTGACCTCTGAAGCATCGCGGACTTGGCGGCGAATGTCGTCGGCACAGTCATGGAGGACATCGTCGGCCCGCTCGAGGCGGTTCATATCGTAGTGGATATGACGGCGCGAGGCGACGGTGCTGTTGGCAATCATGGGCAGGACCAAGCCATAGGCCAGGTCGCAGCCCCTCTTTTTCAGCAGTCGTGACAGGGTCCTGAGGGTCCGCCCTCCCGTTCCGCCGCAGGTGGCGATGCCAAAGAAATAGGTCCCCTTATCGAGGGGCGCCTTGGCGATAAAATCCCGCACCGGTTCCGGCACGTCGCCGAAATAGACGGGAAAGACAATCCCGAACCTTCGATGGGGCAAGTGTTCGGGCTGGCCCATGATGTCTGCCAGCGGCAGGGCCCTGTCGCCGGTCAGTTCAGCCAGTTTTTTCGCTGCATATAAGGAATTGCCCGTTCCTGAAAAATATCCAATCATAAAGTCCACCTCAAAGACAACTGCCTCTTTTCGAAGAAGACAGTCGATAATTTATATCTATTATAGCATGAAGGGCCTTTTCTGTCTTGAGGGGCTTTATATTATATGTATCCCCGTTCGCAGAGACTGACGAAGATGCCGTCACCGATGATGATGTGGTCCAAGACGGGGATTTCCATGATTTGACCGGCTTCGACGATGCGCCGAGTAATGCGGATGTCGTCCTTACTCGGCTCGGGATTTCCCGACGGATGATTATGGACTAAGATGACGGCTGCCGCATTGTAGCGCAAGGCATAGCGAAAGACGTCGCGCCCCTTAGCGAGGCTGGCATCGATGGTGCCGATGGTCAGGGTGCGGTAGGTAATGAGCTGATTTTTCGTCGATAAGTAGACGGCGCCGAACTGTTCCTGCGGCAGAAAACGCAGGTCTTCCATGACGTAACCGGCTACGGCGTCAGGCGTGCTGAAATCAGGAGCTGAGCGCAGGGCCTGCTGGCGGGAAATGCGCCGGCCGAGTTCGATGGCGGCGCAGACCGTGACCGCTTTTTCTTCGCCGATGCCGCGGATATGGCAGAGATCGTCGACGCTGGCATTACTCAGGTAACAGAGATTTTCACCGGGCAGAGAGCGGATGACCTGCCGCGATACATGAAGTACCGAGTGGCCCTTAGTCCCTGTCCGCAGCAAGATGGCCAAAAGATCTTGGTCGGTCACTGCCGCCGGACCGTGGCGGATAAATTTCTCTCGCGGTTTCTCACAAACGGCGAGTTCCCTCACCGGCGTATTCATACATGGACCTTGGCCTTATGAAAGAGCTTGCAGACCTGAGACAGAGGCAGGCCGACGACGTTGGTATAGGAGCCGTTGATCTTATCGACAAAGGCGGCTGCCCGTCCCTGGATGCCGTACGCGCCGGCCTTATCGAGGGGTTCCCCGGAGGCGATATAAGCCTTGATTTCCTTATCCGTCAGATGGCGGAACCAGACTTTCGTTTCGACGACCTTGGTGAATTCCTTCTTGTCGTTGATCAAGGCGATGCCCGTATAGACGGAATGCTTCTTGCCCGACAGTTCGCGCAGCATTTCCATGGCCGCCGTCCCGTTTTTCGGCTTGCCCATCATGACGCCGTCGAGGGCGACGATGGTATCGGCGCCGAGGACCCACTGGCCCGGGAACTTTTGGGCGACGTCGCGGGCCTTGCCGAGGGCCTGGTCCTGGACGTACTTCTGAGGATCTTTCTTCTTCGGTGATTCTTCATGATAAGAACTCGGGTTGACCATGTAGGCCACGCCGATCTGGGTCAACAGTTCGCGGCGGCGCGGCGAACCAGAGGCTAAAATAAGCATGTAATCCCTCCTGTAAGTTACTGAATATGGCGAAAGAGCACACCGGCTAAGAGAATGCCGATGACACTCAGTAAATTCGGTGCCAGATGGATGCCAAACTGCAATTCCATGAGATAAAGATTGAGGTGAATCTGCTGGATGTTCAAGATTTCATAATGCTGCGTCAATGCCGGCAGGACGCCCTGCAGGGCCGGGACGGCGTATAAGGCTTCGCCTACGATACCGCCGAGGATGCCGCCGGCAATGAGAAAGATAAATAAGGACAGCCAACTGTGCGAGCCAAGATTTTTCATGCTTCCCCTCCTCCATTATATACACCATGCGAAGAAAGGGCTGCCCCCTCTCAGGAAATTCTAATCCTTCCGGAGAAAGACAACCCTTTATCATCGGCTTTATTGATTTTTCTGTTTCTGCATCTTCGCCCACGTGTCGCGGAGGCCGACGATGCGGTTGACGACCATGTGATCTGCCGTCGTATCGGGATCGATGACGAAATAACCCTGGCGCAGGAACTGGAACTTGTCGCCGGCCTTATAGTCAGCCAGTGCCTTTTCGGCCTTACTGTGGTAGACGACGAGGCTGTCGGGATTGATCTGGTCGAGGAAATCCTTGGAATCGCCGTCATCCTGGCGAAGGAGGGAATCGTAGACCCTGGTTTCGACGTCGACGGCATCTTCGGCATTGACCCAATGGAGGGTCCCTTTTACCTTACGGTCGGCGTTGGCACCGCTTCCGCTCTTACTTTCAGGGTCGTAGGTGCAGCGCAGTTCGACGATGTTGCCATTTTCGTCTTTAACGACTTCTTCGCATTTGATGATGTAGGCATATTTCAAGCGAACTTCCTTGCCCGGAGCCAGGCGGAAGAATTTCTTGACCGGTTCTTCCATGAAGTCGCCCCGTTCGATGTATAAATGCTTGCTGAAGGTCATGTCGCGCGTGCCCATGGCTTCATTTTCCTGGTTGTTGTCGGCCTTCATCGTTTCCGTCTGGCCGTCAGGATAGTTGGTCAGGACGACTTTGATCGGGTCGATGACGGTCATCAGGCGCGGAGCCTTCATCTTGAGGTCTTCGCGGATGCAGTATTCGAGGAGGGCCATTTCGACCATGTTGTCGGCCTTGGCGACACCGATGCGTTCACAGAAGTCGCGGATGGCTTCCGGCGTATAGCCCCGGCGGCGAATGCCGGAGATAGTCGGCATACGGGGATCGTCCCAACCGCTGACGATGCCCTTTTCGACGAGGGTCCGCAGTTTGCGCTTACTGGTGATCATATTGGTGACGTTGAGGCGGGCAAATTCGATCTGCCGAGGCTTCTGTCCTTCCGGATCTTCCCAGTCTTCGAGGACCCAGTTATAGAGCGGACGATGGGCTTCAAATTCAAGGGTACAGATGGAATGGGTGATCCGTTCAATGGCGTCCGATACGGGATGAGCCAGGTCGTACATGGGATAGATGCACCACTTGCTGCCCGTCCGGTGATGGTCGGCGTGGACGATGCGGTACAGGATGGGGTCGCGCATATTGAGGTTGGGGCTGGCCATATCGATCTTAGCACGGAGGACCTTTTCACCGTCGGCGTACTTGCCGTCCTTCATTTCTTCAAAGAGCTTCAAGTTTTCTTCGACGCTGCGGTTGCGGTACGGGCTTTCCTTCCCCGGTTCGTTGAAGGTGCCGCGGTAGGCGCGGATTTCGTCGCCCGATAAGTCATCGACGTAGGCCTTGCCGAGGGTGATCAGCTTTTTGGCGTATTCATAGAGCTTATCGAAGTAGTCCGAGGCATAGAACATGCGGTCGTCCCAGTCAAAGCCCAGCCACTTGACGTCGCGCTTGATGGAGTCGACGTACTCCGTATTTTCCTTGGACGGATTGGTATCGTCGAAGCGAAGGTTGGTCAGACCGCCGTATTTCTTAGCGATGCCGAAGTTCAGGCAAATCGATTTCGCATGGCCCAGGTGGAGATAGCCGTTCGGTTCCGGCGGGAAACGGGTGTGTACTCGTTTGCCGTATGTATTTTTCTCGTTGTCTTCATCGATAATGGTTTCAATAAAATTTTTGGTCGTTTCGTTATCCATCGATGTGTCTCCCCTTTTATCTATGTATGAATGCTTGTTCAGTATTTAATTATACCTTGTATACCCTTGTCTTTGCAACTCATATACCCTATAAGAATACGAGTCTCCCGACAGGGAATGGCCTTCTCCCCGCCACCGCAGCGGTTCCCGCCATCCGCCTCAAAGGAAGTTTGGACAGGCCCAAAGGGGCATGATATAATCTAATTTATAAAAATATAAAGGAGTCGATGCTGCAATGATAAAAAAATTAGTCACCTTTGAGGACCTCGGTTTCGTCCAATGGGGCGTCCTCGATGAATCGGAAAAAGCCGTCTACGGGGCCATTCCCTTAGAAGAAGCCTTCTTTACGCCCCTTCCGGAAACACTCTTAGAATTCATCCGCCAGGGCAATGACGGCATCTTAGCCTTGGCCGATGCCCTCGAACAGAACGAAAAGACAGGCGCCGTCAAGGCCAAGCCCCTCGACACGGTCCGCATCATGGCCCCCATTCCCCATATGGAACGGAACGTCTTCTGCATCGGCAAAAACTACGCCGACCACATCGCCGAATTCGATAAGACGGCCTTGCCGGACAAACCGAAGTACCCGGTCATCTTCACCAAGGCCACGTCGGCCGTCATCGGCCCGGACGATCCCATCGAGCCCCATAAGAACGTAACCGAACAGGTCGACTACGAAGGGGAACTGGCCGTCGTCATCGGCAAAGAAGGGTCTGACATCCCCATCAGCGAAGCCATGAATCACGTCTACGGCTTTACGATTTTGAACGACGTAACGGCCCGGGACCTCCAGGCCAATCACGGCCAGTGGTTCCACGGCAAGAGCCTCGACACCTTCTGCCCCATGGGCCCCTACGTTCTCCTGCGTGATGCTGCCCCTGAAACCTTTGATATCATCACCAAGGTCAACGGCGAAGTCCGCCAAGACGGTTCGACGGGCGAATTCATCTTCACCATCCCCGAACTGATCCACACCATTTCCCAGGGGACGACCCTTTTCCCGGGCGACGTCATCGCAACGGGCACGCCGAGCGGTGTCGGCGTCGGCTTCAATCCGCCCCGCTTCCTCCATTCCGGCGACACCGTCGAAATCACCATCCCGGCTATCGGCACCTTGAAGAACAAAGTAAAATAAAGCCCAAATCAATAACCTTGCACACAACAAAGGAGCTGCGAAGAAATGATCACTCATTTCTCCGCAGCTCCTTTTGGTAGTGGTATCTCAAACGGGAAGTCCCTTACGACGGGTTTTCTTCCTGTTTCTGAAGCACACTGTGTTTACGGCCGTAGACGAAGTAGATCAGCCAGCCAAGGATCGTCCAGCCCGAAAACAGCATCAGCGTATGCGGCGACAGTTCAAAGAAGATGAATGCGCAGCAGATGAAGCCTAAAGGTGCAATGATGTGGACAGCGGGGCAGCGGAATCCGCGCGGATGATTCGGATAGATGCGGCGCAGAACCAAGATGCCGACGCTGGAGCACAAGAAGGCGAAGATCGTACCGGCGCTGCACGTTTCAGCGACGATATGGATCGGCGTGAAGCCCGTAATGCAGGCAACGATGACACCGATGACGATCTGAATGATGTACGGCGTCTGGAACTTGGGATGAACCTTATAGAGGCTCATGGGCATCAAGCCGTCACGACTCATAGAGTAAAGGGCACGGCTCTGGGCGAAGAGCATGCCCAGGACAACCGTCGACAGGCCGCAGATAGCGCCGGTGCCGACGATGGCCGAACCGAGGTGAAGGCCGATGTACTCCAGAACAAAGGATGCCGGTGCTGCCGTATCCAGCATGGGATACGGGACGACGCCGGTCATGGTCGCACAAACGGCGATGTAGAGGACCGTACAGATAGCCAGAGCTGAGATGATGCCGATCGGCATATCCCGTTTCGGATTCTTCGTTTCTTCGGCAGCCGTCGACAAGGCGTCGAAACCGAGGTAAGCGAAGAACAGGACGGCAGTCCCGGCGAAGACACCGTGGACGCCATAGGGCAGGAAGGGTTCCCAATTCATCGGTTCAATATGGGGACCTGCCAAGAAGAGGAACAAGAAAATCGTCCCGATTTTAACGTAGACCAAAATGCGGTTGACGTGCGCACTTTCGCGGACGCCGACGACGAGCAGCGCCGTCGCCAATGCAACGATGAGCACAGCCGGTAAGTTAATGATGCCTCCATCTGCCGGAACGGCCGTCAAGGCCTTGGGAAGGTCGATGCCCATGGAATGCAGGATCCCGACGAAGTAGGCCGACCAGCCGCCAGCAACGGCGCTGGCACCGACAGAATATTCCAAAATCAAACTCCAACCGACCCACCATCCGAAGATTTCACCGAGCGATGCATAGGCGTAGGTATAGGAGCTGCCTGATACAGGCAAGAACGAAGCTAATTCAGAATAGGCCAAACACACAAACGCACATGTGACGGCTGCAAATACGAAGGATAACATCAGGCCAGGGCCAGCGTATTTTGCAGCGCCGATACCGGTCAGAACAAAGATCCCCGTACCAATAATGATGCCCAGACCCATCATGGTGATGTCGAAGGCTCCTAAAGCCTTGTTCAACTTCTTTTCTTTCGTATGGGCCAGCAAATCATCGAAGGATTTACGGCGTAAAATGTCCATAAGCTCATCCCCTGTCTGTTATTTCGCAGTCACACCGTTAGACGAAGAGGAGAAAATGCTTTTCCAGATAAAGCCGATGACGAACCCGGCGATGGTAAAGCATACCCAGCCCATCCCCAACGAGTGGAGCGGTACCATAGTAGCAAAAATAGTATCAATCTGTCCAAGTGAGAATTCAGCAGTCTGAAGTCCCGTAACGATAGCCGGAATCAAGGTCAGGCCGATAGTCCATGCATAGACGCACTGCCGTCCGCCAAAGGCGTTGTGCAGGAAAGCCAAGATGATGATGGCAACGACGAGCGGATAGATGAACATCAGGACCGGAATAGCGGCGGTGATGATCGTCTTCAAACCGAACATGGCGACGAAGAAGGAAATGAGGGTAAAGATGACAACCCATTTCTTGTAACCGAGTTTGATCAGTTCGTTGAAATACGATGCGCACGACGTAATCAGGCCGATAGCCGTCGAGAGACAAGCCAAGAGAACGATGACGGCCAAGATGACAGCACCGGCGTTGCCGAAGAGGATCATAGCACTCTTAGAAAGAACAGGAGCGCCCGTTTCCTGGATACCGAAAGCAGCGACGCTGTCGGCGCCGATTTTAGCGACGAAGATGTACACGAAGCCCAAGCAGCCGACGGCGATGGCACCGGCTTTAAATACTTCTCTCGTAATGGCCGACGGCGTCGTGGCCCCGTCTTCCATGACGAATTCAATAACCAAGATGGCAAATACTAAGGAAGCGATGGCGTCCATCGTATTGTAACCGTCGAGGATCCCCTGAACGGCGGCGACGGTAGCCGTGCCGTAAGCGGCAATCGGTTCCTGCGGCGAGCCGAGAGGCGTAATGAAGGATTTTGCGATGAGCAGTAAAATAGCAATCAGCAGTGCCGGCGTCAAGATCTTGCCGATGCGGTCGACCAGTTTCTGCGGCGAAATGGATAACCATAACGAAATGAGGAAGAATAAAACCAAGAAGCCGGTCATGATGGCTTCACTGCCGCCACTCTGCAAGAACGGACGAACGGCGATTTCATAAGAAACGCTGCCCGTACGGGGAATGGCGAAGAACGGCCCAATGGTCAGATAACTGATGACCGTAAAGAAGAGTCCGTAAGCCGGATGGACGCGGCCAGCCAGTTCCTGCAGGTTCTTACAGCCTGAGTAACCCATGGCCAGGACACCGGCCAAAGGCAAGCCGACACCGGTGACGACGAAGCCCAGGACAGCCCACCAGACGTTGACGCCGGCAGCCTGACCCATGGCAGCCGGAAAGATCAGGTTCCCGGCCCCGAAAAACAGCGCGAACAGCATAAGCCCGATGGCTACCGTTCTGTTTCCCTTATTTTCTCCCATAATAACACTCCTCCTAACAATTAATCGTGTCAATAAATAATAAGGACGCTGAATCGATTAAATTAAATAATTTAATCTTGAATTTATTCTATCATAAAAAAGGAAAAAAATCACGAATTCATGTCAACTTTAATCTAATTCTAATAGACAAAGGTCCATCTTTTAATATTTTTTCGTTAATCATGTAAATTCGTTAGTTTTTCTTGTAAAATCTGTATAAACGATTTGTTATCCAAAGGAGAACGGACGGCTGTCCTTATATAGGACGGTGATAAACCGACGTAGTTAGCACAGGAGCGGACTAAGATTCCCTCTTCACGAAGGGCGGCTATGAGCGGTTCTGCCAAGGATCCGTCGACCAGGCGCCAGAGGAGGAAATTGACGCAGGGCCGCCAGACTTCGATGCCGGGCATATGGGTTAAGGCCTCATACAGCCGATCGCGTTCCGCGGCGACGAGGCGGCGCGACGCGTTTTGGTAGTCCCGGTCCCCTAAGGCGGCGACGCCGGCATACTGGGCCAGGACGTTGACGTTCCAATCGTCTTTATGGCCTTCCATGAGACTTCGCCGAAAGGGCGTCGTCACGCCAAAACCGAGGCGCAGCCCCGGCAGGGCATAAAATTTGGTCAAGGACCGGATGACGAACAAGGAATCGCAGCGTTCTGCCAAGTTGACGACGGAATACGCCTTATCCGATGGGAGAAAATCGAGAAAAGACTCATCGACGAGGATGTCCGTCCCCTTGCGGGCCGCAAGTTCCGTAAGGGCTTTCAGCTCATGAGCTGAGGCCAGGGTCCCTGTGGGATTATTGGGATTGCCGATGATGATGCAGTCGACGTGGTCGCAGGCCGCCCGCAGGGTTTCCCAGGGATAAGAAAAATCCCCTTCCGCCGACAAATGACAGTAGTCAATGACGGCTCCGCAGGCCCGGGCCGCCCGTTCGTACTCACTAAAAGACGGCACGGGAATCAAGACCCGCCGCGGCCGAAAGGTATGCATGTAGAGGTAAAAGAGTTCGGCTGCCCCATTTCCCAGGAGGAGGGAATCGGAAGAGACGCCGTACGTTCTTTCAAGGGCTTCCCGAAGGGCCGTCCCCTGGGGGTCGGGATAGTGGACGACGGCGTCTATGTGAGCCGTCATGGCCTCTTTCACGGCCGGCGAGAGTCCCAGTGGATTGATGTTGGCACTGAAATCGAGCCAGGCCTTCCCCGGCGGCGGAGCCGCATAAATATTGCCGCCATGTTCAAATCGTTTAAGCACTGCCTATCACCTCCTTTCCATAAAAATGCCGCCCTCTTGGAGACGGACCGTATCGACGTAGGTCCAGTCGGGAAAGGCAGCGGTCAAGGGGCGGACGATGTCCGCTCGGACGTCAAGGCCCTCCCCTTCGGTAAAAAAGACACCGGCAACGGTCCCGCTGTGGGCCGTATTGACACCGACGACACAGGGCTTTTGAAGGGCCCTTTCGACAAAGGCTGGAAAGTCCGGCTTTTCCAGGAGGACCTGATTGGCCAGGGCACTGTACGTCGCCGCCCGCCCCAGGTTCTCGGCCGTAAGCGGGTCCTGTAAGAGGGCCATGCCGGCGGCGATGGCCTTTGAATCCGGTTTTCTTCGGCGCCGCCCCTTTCCGTGGAAGGCGACGGTATCGACGATGCCGCCGGAGTCAAAGACAGCGATGGAAAGCTTGGGAACCTGTGAAAATACGGCCTTGATGCGCCCCGTATCAGGCTCCATGACGGCCATGCCCCGACAAAAAATGCCGTCGGTCGGCTCGATAGAAGCGGCCAGGCGGCCAATCTCTTGTTCACGTAAGGGGCGTCCTAAAACGAAGCCGACGGCGGCCAGGACGGCGCAGATATCGGCTGAACTCGAGGCCATGCCCTTGCCTTCCGGGAGATCAGACGTAAGGTAAAAATCATAGGGCAGCTCGGATACCCGGCAGTAAGTCAGGGCCAGAGAAAAAGCGCGTTTCGCCTTGACCCCGCCGCCGACAAGGCGTCCCGTCCCCGAACGGACCGTAACCGTACTGTAGCGGTCGATGGGACAGGTCACCAAAAAGGGCTCGCCCTGCCAATAGCCCTGCATGATTTCCCCGCAGGAACCGGGTACGCGGATGATTAGCTCCATAGGCCGTACCGTGCCCAGGACAAGAGGGCCGTCATGACCCCTGCCAACAGGGACGCGCCGTACATCAGGCGGATCGTCTGTTTAATATGGATCGGTTCCAATTCGCGGCCGGCATCGCCCATGTATTCCCGGAAGGTGTCTTTTCCGAAATAGCGATTGTGGCCGCCCAGGCGGATACCGAGGGCACCGGCGACGGTCGCTTCAGCGTAACCGCCATTGGGGCTGGGGTGCTTTTTCGCATCGCGGCCCATGATGTTCCAGGCCTGTTTGTAGTCATAGCCCAGGACGGCAGCGACGGCGATGAATAAGAGGCCTGTCAGTCTTGCCGGGATGTAGTTTAAGACGTCGTCGATGCGGGCAGCGACGCGGCCAAAATACAGGTAGCGGTCGTTCTTATAGCCGATCATGGAATCGAGGGTATTGGCCGCCCGGTAGACGACGGCCAGAGGCAGCCCGCCGAGGGCGAAGAAAAATAAGGGCGATACGATGCCGTCGACGGTATTTTCGGCAATCGTTTCCACCGTCGCTCTCGTCACTTCCGGACTGTCGAGGTGCTTCGTGTCTCGGCCGACGATCTGGCCGACCTTGATGCGGGCCATGCGCAGGTGGTGGCGCAGGAGATAATTATATATATCCCGGCCGGCTTTCGCCAGGCTGTGAGGGCAGATCATAAAGGACAAGATAAGGCCCTGGATGGCATAATTCACCCCTTGGTGAGGAATAAATTCCAAGATCAGGACGATGGCCAGGGTCAGATTATAGAAAAATAACAAGGTGATGAAAACCAAGAGACCGCCTAAGATGAAATGCTCCCACTTCGATGATTTTTCATTGTAAAAGAGTCTTTCGAGCATACTAATAAAGGCCCCCATCCGAGCGACGGGATGAAGCGTCGTCCGCGGATCGCCGATGATAAAATCGATAATAAAGGCTGTGATGACCGTAATCATCGTATCCCCTCCTCTATGATGCGCTGCAGGCGTGGCATGTCGAGGGCTTCTCTCACGACGGCAGCCAAGCGGTCGTACTTTTCTTCTTTTTCCTGGCGGTAATGGAGACTCACGGGCAAATCCTCCCAGCCCTTTTGGCGGCGCAGGACGTTCAAGAACCGGCGGCGGAAGTCGTCGTTGTCAAAGATACCGTGAATGTAAGTTCCCCAGGCCAGGCCATCCGTCCGGGCTGCACCGACCGTTACTTGGCAGGGCGCTTTCGAGCGGCTGGTCACGACGAAGGGATGAGCATCGCTGCCATCAACGTCGGTCCGTCCCATATGGATTTCGTAGCCTGTAAGCGTCCCGGCGTCGATAGACTCGCCCAAAAAGGGCAGGCTCCGGCATTCGGCCGTCACCTGAAAAGTCAGCTTTTCCGGGCTGAAAGTCGTCGTCCCCTGAAGGATGTGAAGGCCTTCGACGGATCCTAAGTCGGATTCACTGCCGTCGGGATCGACGACGGCATCGCCCATCATCTGGTAGCCGCCGCAGATGCCGACGACCGGTTTTCCCTGCTCCATGGAGGCCTCGATGGCCTGATCCCAGCCGTGTTCTTTAAGGAACAATAAGTCTTCCGTCGTATTCTTGCTGCCCGGCAGGATGACGGCGTCGGCCCCTGAAAGTTCATCGGGCCGGCTGATATAATAGAGATTGGTATCTTCTTCCCGCGACAGGCTGTCGAAGTCGGTGAAATTGGAAATCTTCGGGACCTTGACGACAGCGATGTTGATTTTGTCCGTCGACGGATTGCTTCCCTTCTCTTCAAGGGACACAGAATCTTCGTCGTCGATGCCGAGGTCGCCGATATAGGGGATGACGCCTAAGACGGGCTTTCCCGTCTTTTTTTCTAAGAACTCGACGGCCGGCGTAAAGAGGGAAACGTCGCCGCGGAACTTATTGATGATCAGGCCTTTGACGTGAGCCCGTTCTTCGTCGTCGAGGAGTTCCAAGGTCCCGACGAGAGCTGCCAAGGAGCCGCCGCGGTCGATATCGGCCACTAAGAGGACCGGTGCGCCCAGGTATTTGGCGACACGCATATTGACGATGTCATGGTCCTTGAGGTTGATCTCGGCCGGACTTCCAGCGCCTTCGATGACCAGTCGGTCGTAAGCCTTGTCGAGACGTTTTAGAGCCCCCTTTACGGCGTCAAAGGCTTTTATAGCATAGCCCTTGTGGTATTCCCGGGCCGACATATTGCCTACGGGCCGACCGTCAATGATGACCTGAGAGCAGGCATTTCCCGTCGGCTTCAAGAGGACGGGGTTCATGTCGACCATGGGAAGGAGGCCTGCCGCCTCGGCTTGGGCGACCTGGGCCCGGCCCATTTCCAGCCCGTCAGCGGTCACATAAGAATTGAGGGCCATATTCTGGGCCTTAAAAGGAACGACGCGCTGTCCCTCTTGTAAAAAAATACGGCACAAGGCCGTCGTAAGGATGCTCTTGCCGACATGGGAACTCGTCCCCTGCAGCATGATATATTGTGCCAACCCTTATCCCCTCCTGTCATAAAAAAAACGGTGTGGCTGCAATGGTTTAATTATATCGTTTCTGCAAAAAAATGCAAACGCCGGGAAACGGAAAAAACCGCTCGCCGGAAATAATTTCCGGCGAGCGGCTGCATAAGTATTATCCGTGTAATTGTCTGTCTAAGTCTTCGAGGCGTGCAATGCGTTCTTCTGTCGGCGGATGAGTACTGAACAAGTTCATCAGCGTGCTGCGGGCGCCGGAAAAGGGATTGATGATGCACATGTGGGCCGTTGCCTTGCTGGCACCGGGCAATACCTGATAGTGGGCGTAATTGTCGATTTTTGCCAAGGCACGGGCCAAGGCGATGGGATCGTCGATCATGCGTCCCCCTTCTTCATCGGCCATGTATTCCCGCGTCCGCGAGATACCCATTTGGATGACCGACGCTGCTAAAGGCGCTAAGAGAGCCGTTGCGATGAGGGCGATGGGATTGCCGCCTTCGCCGTCATTGTCGCGGCCGCTGCCGAAGATGGCAGCCCACTGGGCCATATTAGCGATCATGGCGATGGCACTGGCAAAGGAAGCGACGATGGTGCTGATCAGGATGTCGCGGTGAAGGACGTGGCTCATTTCATGGGCCAAAACGCCGCGGATTTCATCTTCATCGAGGAGATTCATGATCCCTGCCGTTGCCGCTACGGCTGCGTGGGACGGATTTCGTCCGGTTGCAAAGGCGTTGGGCACGTCGGTCGGAATGATGTAGACTTTGGGCATAGGCAAATCGGCACGCTGCGCCAAATCGGCTACGATGCGGTACAGATAATGATCTTCTCCGACTTGTTCGGCCTTGTAAGCCCGCAGTACCATGGTATCGCTGAACCAATAGGAGAAGAAATTCATACCCATGGCGATAATAAACATAATCATGACGCCGCTGCGGCCGCCGAAAATGCCGCCGAGGGCCATGAGGATACAGGCCAGGGCCGTCATGAGGAATACCGTTTTCACACTGTTCATAAAACTCACCCTCTTCAAAAAAAGCTAAAGGTCAAAAGGTTAAATTAACTATGACCCTATTATATACGTTCTCAGGTTCATTGTCAACAAAGGCTATTTCAGGATTTTGTTGTTGTAGCGGCGGATGTAGACGATGTAGTCGCCGTCACTGTCCTTTTGGCCGTCAAAGGCGACGGTGATCGAGACGTCATCTTGTTTCCATTCCACTTCCTTATCGCTCTGTTTGACCGGGAAGTTTTCCATATTAGAATAGATTGTGGCTACGAGGCGGGTGTAAATGGACTTGGCCGTGGCCTTGTCCTTGGTCTTGAAATAGTTGTCAAAGGCGAGGACCCGGCCTTTGGCCGACGTATCGGCCGAAAAGATTTCGATGCCTTCCGTGACGGAAACGTTCTTTACGACAGACGTCCGTTCGGCTTTTTCCGTGAAGGACACGGTGCTGCCGTAGAAGGTCCAATCCGATAAAACCGAGAAGTTGCCGTCAAAGTCGGCTCTCGGCATGCCGAGGTACACCGTCTGATAGGCCGTCAAGGGATTGGCCGCGATTTCATCGACGGACTGGTTATAGTCAAAAGCGCCGGCCGAGGCCGTAAGGGCCGTCCACAATAAACCGGCTGCGATTATTTTCTTATACATCATCATAAACCCTCCTTACCAAAAGGGAGCCAAAAGCAGCGAGAACAAGGTGAAGATCAAGCGCTGCAGGGGAATCAAAATATACGTAAAAACAGGGGTCATCATCAAGGCGATGAGGATCAGGAAGCTGTAGCGTTCGATGCTGGCCAGCTTATACGACCATTCCGTCGGCAAAAAGCACATCAGGACCCGTGAGCCGTCGAGGGGCGGCAAGGGCAGCATGTTGAAGATGGCGAAGTTGACGTTGTACAAGACGATGAGCTGCAGCACCATGGGCAGGGCCGTCGAGGTGAAGAGGTTCAGCTTGGCGAAAATCAGCTGGACGACGAGGGCGATAAAGCCCGTGATCAGGTTGGACACCGGGCCGGCTAAGGCGACGCAGATCTCCCCTTTCCGCCAGTTGCGGAAGTTGCCGGGGTTGATCATGACCGGTTTCGCCCAGCCAAAGCGGGCTACGAGGAGCATCATCAGTCCTACCGGATCGATGTGAGCTACGGGATTCAGTGTCAGGCGCCCCATCATCCGCGGCGTATCGTCCCCCATCCAGTCTGCGACTTGGGCGTGGGCATATTCGTGAATGACCAGGGCAATGAGCAGGCCGGGGATACCGGCGATAATCGCGAGTATATTAAAATCAAACATTGTATTCTCCTTTCGTATACTTTATATTATACGGTATCTTGCCCTATATAACAAGAGAGGCTGCCGCACACGGGTACGGCAGTCTCTCTCAGGTTATGCTGTTTTTATTATCGCTGACGATATTCGTATTCTACATTCTGTTCGACCATGACGGCCTTTTCTTCAATTTCGCGGATCTGGGCAATCATCCGGGCTACGAAGGCTTCGTCTTTGATGGACCGCAGATTGATGCGGACGCTGTAGAAGGCAGACCTCATGGCGGCTCTGGCGTTCATGGCGGCAATGGCACCGTCAGTGATGACCCAGGCGTTGCCGTAACGGACGGCTTGTTCTGCCAGTTGAAGGAGGGCAAAGATGTCCTTCCCCAGCTCAAAAGGCGACGTAGCCGCATCTTTAAAGGCCTGTTCGACGATGGCCGCCCGATCGGGCGTATCCTTGGGCAGGCGGACGGAACGGATGACGTTGTCGAAGGCCGCCGCGTCTTCGGCGATGCCGTCGAGATAGCGTTGGCGCAAGGCCTGTGCCTTGTCGCGGATGGACACCATGAGCTTTTCGATTTCTTCATACCCTTTTTTTCCAATGGTCAGGTTGGCCACCATTTCGACCAAGGCTGCTGCCGACGCAGCCGTCATGGCAGCGATGCCGCCGCCGCCGGGAATGGGCTCTTTCGATGCCGTAACGGTCAGGAGCTCGTCGAGGGGCATCGATTGGAACTTCGTATAATCCATCTTAGAAGAGACCTGTAATGACGCCGTTTTCGTCGATGTCCATGCGGTTGGCCGCCGGGACTTTCGGCAGGCCCGGCATGGTCATGATATTGCTCGTCTGGCAGACGATGAAGCCGGCACCGGTGCAGACGCGGACGTCTTTGACGGTGACCGTAAAGCCCTTGGGAGCACCGAGGAGGGCCGGATTGTCCGACAGGGAATATTGGGTCTTAGCGACACAGATCGGCATGTGATCGAGACCGAAGGCTTCCAGTTCCTGAATCTGTTTTTTCGCGTTGCCTTCAAAGACGACGCCGTCGCCGCCGTATACTTTTTGGACGATGGCCGTCAGTTTTTCCGGAATGGAGGCGTTGACGTCGTAGATCGGTTTGTACGGCGTCTTGGGCTGTTCCAGCATCTTGAGGACCTTTTCGCCCATTTCGACGCCGCCCTTGCCGCCTTCGGCCCAGCAGTTGTTGAGGGCTGCTTCAACGCCATAGTCGGCGCAGAGGTCGCGCAGAGCCTGGATTTCAGCATCCGTATCGCTGATGAATTTATTGATGCCGACGACGACGGGAACGTCGAAGAGGCGCATGTTTTCAATGTGTTTGGCAAGGTTGGCAAAGCCTTTCTTCAAGGCTTCGACGTTTTCTTCCTGGAGGTTCTTCTTATCGACGACGCCGCCGTGCATCTTCAGAGCGCGGACGGTAGCGACGATGACGACGGCATCGGGTTTGATCCCGGCGAAACGGCACTTGATGTCCATAAACTTTTCAGCGCCGAGGTCGGCACCGAAACCGGCTTCCGTAACGGCGATGTCGCCCATCTTCATGGCCAGTTTCGTGGCGACGACGGAGTTGCAGCCGTGGGCGATGTTGGCAAAGGGACCGCCGTGAACAAGGGCCGGCGTATGTTCGATAGTCTGGACCAGATTCGGTTTGATGGCATCTTTCATGAGGATGGCCATGGCTCCTTCGACGCCGAGCTGACGGGCCGTAACCAAATTGCCGTCCAGGTCATAAGCGACGGTGATGTCCCCCATCCGTTTCTTGAGGTCCATGAGGTCGCTGGCAAGGCATAAAGCAGCCATGATTTCCGAAGCGACGGTGATCATGAAGTGGTCTTCCCGCGGGAAGCCGCAGACCTTACCGCCCATGCCGACGACGAGGTTTCTAAGAGCCCGGTCGTTCATATCCATGACCCGCTTCCAGATGATGCGGCGCACGTCGATGCGAAGGGCGTTGCCCTGATGGACGTGGTTGTCGATGGCCGCTGCCAGAAGGTTGTTGGCCGCCGTAATGGCGTGCATGTCACCGGTGAAATGGAGGTTGATGTCTTCCATGGGCAGGACCTGGGAATAACCGCCGCCGGCAGCGCCGCCTTTGATGCCAAAGACAGGGCCGAGGGACGGTTCGCGCAGGGCGACGACGGCCTTATGGCCCATGTAATTCAAAGCCTGTGCCAGACCGATGGTCGTTAAGGTCTTGCCTTCGCCGGCCGGCGTCGGCGTAATGGCCGTAACCAAGACGAGTTTGCCGTCTTTTTCTTTGGAAAGGCGCTTGATAGCGTCAAAGGAAATCTTAGCCTTATATTTGCCGTAGAGTTCCAAATCGTCGTCGGTCAGTCCGACCTTTTTTGCAATGGTCGTAATCGGTTCTAATGTCGTCTGTTGTGCAATTTCGATATCGCTTAATACCTTTGCCATGGTAGTCACTCCTTGTCCGCTGCATAAAAAAAGGCCGCTCCGCTGGTAAGTTGCCCAGACGGTCGGCTTCAAGAAATCATGCTCCCCGTGGTAACTCCACTTCCGTCAGTCACATGATTGTGCATTTATTATACAAAAAAACAGCCCTCGTCGTCAAGGGCTGTTTTTACGTACGGTATGAATGGACGTTGGAACAAGACGCCGCCTGTCTTAGTCCGGAAGGACAGTAATGTCCAAGCGGTCAAAACCGGCCAGGAAACCTTTTACGGTCTTGGCGATTGTTTCACATCCGCCGACGGTCTTGCTTTCGATGTTAAGGGGCATATTGGGGTCGTGGAGGGACATGCGCAGGAGGGCCCAGCCGCCGTCGAATACGAGGCGGACACCTTCATAAGACGGTTTGGCAATGGAAATCCCGGCTTGTCCGGCCCGTTCTTCAAAGGCTTTGAGGACGTCGGCCCCGTAGGCCTGCGCGTCGTCGCCCTTTATCTTGAGGCGGTATTCGACACCTTCAGCAGGCTGGCCGAGGGCTGCGATGAGGTCGCCTAAGGGCTTTCCGGCCTTCTTGGCCTTGGCGGCGGCCATGAGGAGTTTGACGGCCAAATAAGCGCCGTCGTCGAGGTAGTAGTTTTCACTCAAGGCGCCGTGGCCCGACGTTTCGATGGCCAAGGGCGATACGGTGCCGGCCTTGTTAAGGCGGATGCATTCGTCGATGACATTCTTATAGCCCCGCATGTAACGGTGATGGACGAGGTGCAGTTCGTCCTGAAGGAAGGTCGTCAATTCGTCGGACGTGACCGAGTCGGTAATGATGGTGCTGCCCGGATAGTCCGGAGCTAAGATAGCGGCCATCATGGCGATGAGGGCGTTGCGGTTGATTTCTTCCCCACTGGGCAGGACGGCGCTCATGCGGTCGACGTCGGTATCGAAGATGAGGCCCAGGTCGGCCTTGTTGTCGAGGACGGCTTTTCGAATGGCTGCCATGGCTTCTTTATTTTCCGGATTGGGGATATGGTTCGGGAAGTGTCCGTCCGGTTCGAGGAACTGGCTCCCTGTCGTATCGGCGCCGAGGGGTGCCAAGACCTTCGTGGCAAAGAAACCGCCGCTGCCGTTACCGGCGTCGACGACGATGTGCATCCCTTCCAAGGGACGGTCGAACATGCCGGCACAGAGGCCGGCGCAGATCTTCTGACGCAGGTGGAGGGCGTAGCGTTCAATGAGGTCCAAAGAGGCGATGGCTGCCGTCGATACGGCCGTTGCCGTAAGGTTCGACGCCAGCGTCAGGACTTCTTTGACTTCCTTCTTTTCAAGGCCGCCGTCTTTGGTAAAGAATTTGAGGCCGTTGCGGTTGTACGGCAGATGGCTGGCCGTGATCATGATGGACCCGTCCATGGCCGTATCTTCAAAAATGATGGACATGAACATGGCCGGCGTCGATGCCAGGCCGCAGTCGGTGACGTGAACGCCCCGGCCGAGGAGACCGGCAAAGACGGCTTCCTTCATCATATCGGCCGAAATGCGCGAATCGTGGCCGACGGCGATGCGCAGGTCTCCTTCCTTTTTGCCCAGTTTCTGAGCTAAAAATTTGGCAAAGCCGGCGGCAATGCGGTTGACCGCTTCCGGCGTCAGGTTGACCTTTTCGTCAGGGACGCCTTCGACGGCGATGCCGCGGACGTCACTGCCGTTCTGTAATTTTAAGATAGCTTCGGTAGAGTTCATATGCCTGTTCCTGCTGCCTATCCCGATAAGGCAGCTTTTCCTTTCTGTGATTTACATCTATCATACTGAAAATCGGCCCCTGACGCAAGGCGTGCAGGGACCTGATGTTTACAATACGTATTTTTCGATGGCTTCGGCTACCGCCCCTTCGTTGTTAGTCGCTTCGGTTACGACGTCGCAGTACTCGCGAATGACGGGATTCAGGTTGCGGACGCCGACGGACAGGCCGGCAGCTTTCAGCATATCGATGTCGTTGATGTTGTCACCAATGGCCATCGTTTCTTCCGGACGCACGCCGAGGATATCGGCCAATTTCAAGAGGCCGGCGCCCTTATTGACGCCTTTATGCATGAATTCGATGTAGCGGTTGCTGGAGAAGCTGACCGTAATGTCATCGAGGAGGGGTTTCAATTCAGCATGAATTTTTTCTAAATAGTCGTAGTCCGTATTGGTCAGGATCAATTTTCCGACTTCTTCCTTGCCGCGGATAAAATCGAGGGTCGTTTCTTCGCAGGGCGTGTAGGCCATGCGGCCCTTCAGGAAGGCTTCTTCGTCCGGCGTGATGTTGGTGATGTAGACGACATCCCGCGTATAAATGTGCAGGCACTGACCGTAGGAAGCACACTTGCGGAAAATCTGATCGGCCAGGTCAAAGGGAATGGGGTCCCAGAAAAGGGAGCGGCTACCCTTATTTTCCGTGATGTTGCCGCCATTGAGGCCGATGACGTACTGGTCGGGTTGTTCAAAAAGACGGAGTGTCTTCAAGACGCCGTCAATGGTGCGAAAACTCCGACCCGTGCAGGGCACGAATTTGACGCCCTTTGCGACAGCCTTGGCAATGGCTTCGATATTGCGCTGACAAATCGTCGCATCGCTGCTGAGCAGCGTTTCATCCATATCACAAGCAATGATTTTATAGTTATTCATGACCTACTCCTTTACAAATCGCATGACGGGATAGTTACTAACTGATACTACGAACATATCATGTCTGAGGCATTCCCGCCACCCCAGGGACAGAATCAGTCCCATTATAGTCAAAAAAGAAGGGCTTCTGCCCTTTCTTTTTTATGATCGATGCCGCCGGTCGCGGATGGCCCGCCACACAGCCGACACGGCCTTAAACAGCACATAAATGAGTACTACATTAAACAACAGGCCGAGAAAATCGGCGGCCCAGCCAAAGTTCCCCATGCCAAAGAGGCTGCTCAACATGCTGCCCAGGAACATGCCCCCGGCAAAGAGGCCGATGCCGCGCATAGCGCCGCCCCAAGCCGACGAACGGTTGGCCGTCGTATTGGCGTTGGCCCGAGGCGCAGCTGTCTGATTGCGGGTCTGGGATTGTGCCGATGAAGCGTTATTATTCGTATTGGCCTTAGGCGCCGCTTTGGGAGCCGTCACCGCCGGTGCCGACCGCGGGGCCGACATGCGAATACCGCCTTTTGCAGCTTGGACCGGCTGGTACACAGGCGCCGCAAAAAAGGCCGTCTGGAGAAGTAAGAGACAAGTCACGCAAAAAAGCTTTTTCTTCATGGTAATTCCTTTCCTATCTATCGATGAACCGGAACGGCATCCGGCGTTATTCTGCTTTCTCTGCCGGAAGCGGGTCCGTTTTTGCTGCCGAAGCAGAAATCAAAGTGTGTAAGGGGATGGCCGCCAAGTTTTCCGCCAGTTTATCCTGAATGGCTGCATAGGCATCGTGGGTCGGGCAAGAACCGTGACGGCGGCGATACAGGCATTCAAAGTTGCCGTCGAGGCAGCTGATGATCATGTTATCCCGATCCATAACGGTGATAACGTCCATCAGGTTCAATTCATGCAAATCTTTTACCAGTCGGCAGCCGCCTTGGGCTCCGCGGATGATTTCAATATATCCGGCCTGCTCGAGCTTCTTGGAAATCTTGTAAGCAAACTGACGAGGAATCAGCTGTTCATCGCTGATTTCCCGAATATTCTTCTGTTCCCAATCGGCCAGGGACCGTAAAATACGTATTGCGTAGTCAGTTTCTCTTGTTATTATCACTTTAACATGCTCCTTCTCTATTCTCTATGGATTAAGTCTATTATAACCTGAAATCAAGAGGAAGGCTATACTTTACTCATAAGAAATGATAAAAAATTCATATCTATCTAAAATTTATAAGTAAGGGCCTGAAGGACCCGTTTTATGCATAATAGAATCTTGCCAGTGACTGCAAAAACTTATATAATAAAGAGTACTTGCATATTTTAGCTTTAACAATAGATGAGGTGTACTATGTCATTAATCGATGAAGTAAATAATCGCCGTACTTTTGCCATCATCTCTCACCCCGATGCCGGTAAGACGACGCTGACTGAAAAATTGCTGCTCTACGGAGGCGCCATCCACCTGGCCGGTTCCGTCAAAGCCCGGAAAACGGCCAAGCACGCCGTTTCCGACTGGATGGAAATCGAAAAGCAGCGTGGGATCTCGGTTACCAGCTCGGTCCTGCAGTTCGACTACGAAGGCCATCACATCAACATCCTCGATACGCCGGGCCATCAGGACTTCAGTGAAGACACGTACCGGACGCTCATGGCCGCCGACAGCGCCGTCATGCTCATCGACGTCGCCAAAGGCGTCGAAGCGCAGACAAAAAAGTTATTCCGCGTCTGTAAAGAACGGGGCATCCCCATCTTTACCTTTGTCAATAAAATCGACCACTTCGGCCGCAACCCCTTCGACCTCATGGATGAAATCGAAGACATCCTCGGCATCCACGCCTACCCCATGAACTGGCCTATCGGCCTCAACGGCAGCTACCAGGGCATTTACGACCGGGCCTCGTCGTCCATCGAACTCTTTGAGAAAGACACGACCCACGGCCAGCGAAAATTAGCCTCGACCAAGGGATCGGCTGACGATCCGATTTTCAAGGAACTCCTCGAGGAAGACGTCCACCAGGGCCTCATCGACGACATCGAACTCCTCGACGAAGCCGGTGACGAATTCGACATGGAAAAGGTCAAGCGCGGCGAATTGACGCCCATGTTCTTCGGCTCGGCCATGACCAACTTCGGCGTCAAACCCTTCCTCGAAGAATTCCTGCGCATGGCACCGAAACCGCAGCCGCGAAAATGCCTCGAAGGCTCCGTCGACCCGACGTCGGATCAGTTCACGTCCTTCGTCTTTAAGATCCAGGCCAACATGAATCCCCAGCACCACGATCGCATCGTCTTCATGCGCATCTGCTCGGGCAAATTCGAAAAGGGCATGTCCGTCACCCACCGTCAGTCCGGCAAGACACTGCGGCTCATGCAGCCCCAGCAGTTCCTGGCAACGGAACGGACGATCATCGAAGACGCCTATCCGGGCGACATCATCGGCGTCTTTGACAACGGCACCATGGGCGTCGGCGACACCTTATACGACGGCAAAAAGAAGGTCACCTTTAAAGACTTCCCGACCTTCCCGCCGGAACTCTTCGCCCGCATCCGCGCCAAGGACTCCATGAAGCGCAAGCAGTTCCTCAAGGGCATGACCCAATTAGCCCAGGAAGGGGCCGTCCAGATCTATGAAAACATGGGCTCTATGGAAAGCTACATCGTCGGCGCCGTCGGCCAACTGCAGTTCGAAGTCCTCGAATACCGACTGAAGCACGAATACGGCGTCGATTTAGAAATGAACCGCCTGCCCTACACCGTCGCCCGCTGGATCCAGGACAACGGAAACGACTATAAGGACCTCAAGAACATCGACAGCGCCATGATCGTCAAAGACCATAAACAGCGCGTCGTCCTGCTCATCACCAACGAATGGCAGGCCAATTGGATCGTCGAACGAAATCCCGATTTCACCTTCTGCACGACGCCGGACCAACTGGCCATCGAAGACGAAGAAGAATAATCACAAGCATCGTAAACACGCCGAAAAGACCGGAAAGAAATGGAATGCACTTCTTTCCGGTCTTCTTTATATGCTGAACAAGATAAGGGTTGATTCCAATATACAGGCTAAGCGACGGCGCGGCACCATTCCGGCAGGGTGATGGTGCGGTCGAAGGCCGGCAGCCAAATGCCCTCGGTATGATTATAAGTCCGAATGAGGATGCGGTCGTTGTAAAGATAGATAGAGTTGGAATAGATGGTATCTTCGTCCCAGTCGCTGTTATAGACGTTGAGGACCCGACCTTCATAATAGTTCTGATCATCCATAAAGGTCGCATCGTCCGGCATGGTATGGGTGTGTCCCGATACCCACAGGCGGACCTGATGGTGGCGGGCCAGGATGCGGCGGATGTCAGCAGCGGGCTGGGCGGAGTTGCGCGGCGACGGCAGGCTGACGCCGTTCTTTTCGGGAACGGCTGTATTTTCTAAGGGAGCGTGACAGAAGATGATCGTCGGCATCTGACGGTGAGCGGCCAAAGTTTGGTCGAGCCAGGTCAGCTGCTGGTGAGATAATTCGACGGCAGCGCCGCCGGTAACCGTGTCCGGCGACAGGAAGACGAGGAGATAGCCCCGCTGTTCCTTGGCATAATAGAGGGGCCCGAAGGTCTTGGTATAGCGGGCAAAGTGCAGGATTCGTTCCGTACTGCTGCAGGGCCGGAGATCCTCGCCGTGGCCCGTATAGAGCAGTTCATGATTGCCGGCAATGAAGGCTTTCCGCTTTTTCAGGCCGTTGACGACGAGCCGCACCAGTCGGTATTCTTCGGCACTGCCGTTGCGCTGGACCATGTCGCCTGTAAAGACGGCTAAATCGAGATCGCGCCAGTCATTCATATCCTGCAGGGCCCCTTCTTTGGCAGCCATATAGCGCAGGCGCTCTTTCGGCGTGACCAGCTTTTTACACGGATAATGGAAATCACTAATGATAGACAGGCGCGAATAATTTTTTCTTTCCAGGTCGTCTCGATTCCTGGAAAACAGTGACGAAAACATGGCATCTCCTCCTCATCCCCAATCAAAACCACCAGTTTAACTGGTGGTTTGCTCAGGCCCTATAAGGGCCTATCT